>Ga0209417_1000329_pt1 | contig 121053 bp, 211 predicted proteins | sample RifGroF2_FD_184002 | JGI IMG/M metagenome (GOLD analysis project Ga0209417, IMG submission 184002) | Groundwater microbial communities from Rifle, Colorado, USA - Groundwater F2 (SPAdes) (version 2) | ecosystem: Environmental > Aquatic > Deep subsurface > Groundwater | place: Rifle, Colorado... | reverse complement strand
ACATAGTACCAAGAATTAGGTTGAATAATCTTGGTGGTAGTAAAGAGGGTTGATCCGCTACTCGATACACCTAAATTCCCGTTATAGTCCAGAAACAAACCGACCTGACGATACGTTCCACCGATAGTGTCCAATACCGTAATAAGATCGCCGCCATCCGGCACTCCGGTTCGATATACAGCAACTCCAATGGCAAGACCAGTCGGATAGTCCGTAAAATTCTTCTGGATGTAGACCGTTCCAGCAAAGCTTAAGTCCGCGCCCGCTGTGCCATATCGACCAGTCGTGCTACTAATTGTGGCGTTTTGGGACTCGTCCCACTTGTAGTCAAGATTGTTGTAATGATCGAAACTATCCAAAAAACGATTAGTCATAAACCCTCACGGCGTACAAGTGAGACTGGTTATAAATCCAGAATCCGAACAAATATGCGACACTCTGTAGATAAACACGGGACGTGCGCTTGCTCCAGAAAAAGACTCCGTTAATGCTCCAATCATTCTGGGCTGAATAGCCCAATCGCCCTCTATCTCAACTTCGTAACTCTCTGTTAGTCGATTAAGAATTGCTAGGTTTACTTGCGCTGTCCCATTAACCAGAGAATCGTTATCTAAAAGTTCGTGTGCCACAACCGCCGTCTGATCGACTACCAAAAATGCGTTTGGAGCAGACGCGCTTGCGGTCAGTTCGCCTCGACCATAAACCACTACACGATTACGGGTCTTATCCGTCCCGCGACTATATTGGCAACTGATGATATTCCCAGAAGCTCCGTCTGTGATCGTGACGGTAGGCGTGTCGCCATCGACGTAAGGATACCGTTGAACAAAATTGATTTGTCCTGTGCCGTCATCGTATATCGTATAACCAACAATGGTGGAAACAAATTGAATGGCATCTGCAACGGACTGCAAGTTGAATCTCGCCCCATCATCGTTTGTTCCCCATGTGAATCCGGGGTCTGTTCCCGTAACATTGGTTATCCCGCATTGACTCAGTAGTTCCTTAATAAGATCGAGTGTTCCGATATTATGATAGGTAAGCGGATCGTTTGGATTATTCGATGCTATAAAGTAATCTACAGCCCTCACAAGTGTGTCGTATGCCGTGATGCGATAGGTCTGATCGGGCTTAGAGAACTCTATCTTCTTGACGTACCCCCGAAACACAACGCCATGACTTGAGACATATCCTAAATCGATAGTAATCAAATCCCCCAAAGAGAGCGTATGAGAATCACATTCTATAGTCGCTACGCTGGAAATCTGAGAATAGGACGCATCGATATTTAGGCTAATGATGCTACTGGATATTCCAGTAACAGTCATATAGACATTCTGGAAACTCACAGGATAATCTCCAAGTCGCAATTGTAGATCGGCGTCGTATCAACCGAGTAGGTCGTACCGTCTATCGTTCCGCTAGTGTAACTAATGTACGAGAATTTAGGCGTCCCGTTAATCTTGCAATTAGCAAGTGAGCCATAGGGCGTCGTGAAAGTTCTAGCGGTATCGTTAATGGCGTCCGTAAAGAGCGAATTACGGTCTGTGTCTCCGATAACCATTCCCTTCAGGGATATTTTACGAGACCCTGCCCCGAAGAAGTGATACGAACTTTCGGTGTTGTCCAATTTGAAAATCTCTGCACGTTTAATCTCGCGGGCGGTTTCCTCATCAGAAACGTAGATATTAACAGTGTTCCATATCCATTTAGCGGTCATCGCAGTGCCCCCAGTCCTCCACCCGTAGTTGGGGTAGAGTTAGACATCTTAATCATCATCTGGTATAGAATTGGCATAATCGCCTTTGCTACAATCTGACCATTGAGAACAACAGACAAGTTTGCATTAAACGTAGCCTTCAAGGGCAACGCGCTCACATTAACGTTGACCGTTTCCATCTGCCTGAAAGATGGTATAGACGACTTGAATTCGCCGGGATACCTGTCTGACTCTTTTAATAGAGAACGGTAGTATTCCATATCTCGACTGACGCTTGGTTGAGGTGGAACTGCTTGCTGATTGGAAGCCGAATTTGCTCTAGCCAACTCCTCTAGGAAGTCGGGCATGTTATTTATGGCGTCCAAACTGGACTTCTTTTGCTCCGCCTCGGAATTTGCGCGAGTCATCTCTTCCTGTTGATCCGGGAAGAATCCTTTGTTGATGGCCGCCACAATCGACTGAGCTGAGTTGTCAACTGCCGTCTTGACTTTATCCCCAGACTGATTGGTTGCCCCCTCTACTCCCATTAGCGCCCTGAGCGCCTCCTCGGATAAACCCCCACCTGCTCCCGACCCGTTCCATCGTTGAATGTCCAGTGACGAAATAGGGACTAGCGCGGTTGCTCCTGCTGGTAGATTCCACGTGCCGGATAACTGCGCCTTTTCGATTTTGGTCAAGTCCTCAAGGGCGAGCTGCAAGGCCGTCATGCGAACATTCATAGTCTTAAAGACGTTCTGTTCGCCTAGTAACAGGTTGATGTTTTGGGATTTCTCTGGCGATCCGATGTTCGTCAGAAACTTATTGTACATCTGGGCAAGACCCTCAAGCTGTCCGAACTGAGACGGATCGACGTTCTTGAGACGCTGAAATTGGAAATTGGATTGCGAAGACTGCTTCTCGTTGTTCATCTGAGACAGCGCCTTATCAAGATTGGCAACCGTCTTGCCCATTTCGTAATTTACGCCCTGGCGAGTCTGTAGTAACTTCACCGTGGCGTCCAACTCTTTCTCTTGCGCTAAGATAATCGCGTCTATTTCAGACTTAGATAATCCTAACAACATAAGCTGCTGACGCATAGCCTCCAATTCCATATTAGAGATTTGTACAGAGAGTTGCTTGGCTTGATTGATTTCATCCTGAGAAAGTTTAGTCAAGTCGGTTTCTTGCGTGGTAAGCGGGAATGCACTCCCTTGTGGATTCTGGGCGTACTGAGATAGTTTGTATCCCAATTCGCCTTGCGGTGTTCCCAAATCAAATCTGGGCTTTTCTGAGACAGTATTCACTCCTGACTTACCGGATTCCGAAACCCCCTTAATGGCGTTTTGAATAACGTCTCCAATATTCATCATCCCTAAGAATCCGCCCACAAATGCCTTTCCCGCATTTGCGCCCGCATTCTTCATGGCAGAATTAAATTCATCTCTCCCGACTAGGAATTGATCTGCACCAATTGTCGAAATCGGAAACGCCTTCATAAGATTAACAACGGCAGTATTGAACTCGGTCACGGCCTTTTCCGCGTCTTCTGGGGTCATGCCCACTACGCGCTTCATGACATCATCGCGTGACATTTGGATTGCCTGGAACGTTCCGACTTGATAGGACTTGGCGATCATTTCGCCTTCCAGTCCGCCTGACGCACCGCTGGTATAGGGCATAATTCCGCCCAGAACCTTAGAGACTAGCGCGGGCATCATTTGTCCTTGCTGTTCCATGCTTTGAATAATGGCGTCACGTCGCTTGATGGATTGCCCGAACGAACTATCTATCTTAGCAAGACCCTCTTGAATAGTCCCCTCTACATCCTTAAATCCGTCCGACCACCCCGTAGCATACGATTCCATAATTCCTTTAGCGGCGGCGTATGCCTGCCCTTTTAGTTTTTCGTTCCCGGACAAAAGAGCAATAGCCTTCTCTTGATTTCCAGACGACATGGTTGACCATTTCGTGCCAATCTCAGTAATCAAATCTCCGACTGGTCGAATCTTGCCCTGGGCGTCTAGCGCGTTTATACCGAGTTCTTTGAATCCTCTCGCTACCTCAATGGTTTTATCAACACTCAGATTCCCTAAAGATTCTGAGAATCGGTTCAGGGTGCTGTACACCACGTCCATACTACGACCGCTAACCTGAGCGCCCGATGTAATCATGGCGAAGGTCTTATCGAATGAAATGCCTAGCTTGTCTCCAATCAGGGCCGCATTGGTCATAGCGGATAAGAACTGGTTCGCGTCTCCGCCCACCCTCTTATAAGCCGCGCCAATCATATCGGCAATCTTGGCGACATCGTTCTCATTTGCGCCAAGAGCAAGCATGGCTTCGTTCAATCCATCTACCGACTTCTTAACGTCTGTTCCCAGAAATTCGGCAAGGCCCGTACCCGCTACCATGAGCTGTTGTTGTCCCGTGTCAGACTTAGAAACACGACCAACTTCAAGCATGGCGGGCGCGGCCTCAGTCGGGGTGAATCCGCGTTGCGCCGCCGCGTCTCTCAGAGCGTTATACTGCAAAATTGCGCTACCAATCGACTGATCTGTAACGGCGGCAAACCGGGCAACCTCGATGCTATATTGCTGCATCGCCTTAATGGTTTCTTGAATTTCCTGCTGCGCCGTGCGAAGTGTCGTCCAAACCGCCACGCCAATAGCAATCCTGGTGAGCTGTCGCTCGATGATAGAGCCGAGGCTATTATAGGCAGAACCCGTCTTGCCCATTGCCTCGTTTGCTTGACCCAAGACCGTGTTATATTCTTTGTTGGCGGCGACCAACCTCTTGGTGGATGCTTCGCTACCGTCAAATGAGTTTTTGGCATCATTTAGATTTGAGCGTAATTCTGATAATGACGCCCCCGCCCTGTTTGTGGCAGGAGAGATTTTCTCGTATTCTTCTGCCCCAAGCCCTCCCTTTACAAATGCTTGGCGAATATCTTGTTCTGCTGTTCCTGCTTGTTTTAGGGTGTTATAGTATCCAGAATAAGCAGACGACAGTCCCTCTACAGCGCTAGTAGCCTCTTTTGCTCTCGCCGCTTGACTAACCATTGATGCGTCAGCGACAGAAGATACTTGCGGAATATTGGCTTTACCTTTTGCCAGAAGAGCATCTTGCGCTTTATAAAAATCCTTCTGTGTTTCAAATGGGAACTGTCCAACATTTTGTTGAGTAATATCAGTTGCGCGTGGAGAAGAATACGCCTTGCGTTTTTCTTGAATGAGTCGATCTGTGGCGGACGCTTCTTGTTGTATTGCCGCCGCATTCCCTTGATGTGCGGCAGACTCGATAGACGTTACAGACGCGGCCTGAGAAGCACCACTAATAAATGCCGTAAGTTTTTGGGAGATAAAATCTTCGCCTTCCCCAATTCCCTGTAATAGCTTGGGAATATCCCGACCGGATTGTAACGCTCTTATTGCAGTCTCGTAATCTTGTTTTTGCCCCATCGCCTGCGGCATAATGACGCTTGGCTGGAATCCGCCGTAGTCCGGTTGCTTTACGGTCGCCCCACCAATACTATAAGAAGTCGTCGGGGCAGATGCTATTTTTGCATTTGCCTGCTCTATCAGGGAAACAAGAGCGTTATACTTAGCCTGTAATTGGTTAAGTTTATTCTCTGCCGATGAGGTATCTACATCTATCTTAAAGGTTTCGTCGGTCATATTCCAAACTCCATCACTCGAACTTTACATAATTATCTCTGTCGAGATTTCTCTTCCTGATTCCTGTTTCGCCTTTCTTTTGCCTGCTCTATCCACTTATCTATCCTCTTCTGATCGTGCCAGAACTCTCTAGGAATCTCTCGGTAGTAATTCCCTTCTGGCGCGTCTTCATCACCGTACATGGAACTTATCTCTTGAATCTGATCCCATCGTCTCTCTAAAAATAGAGCATATGTCCAATACCACGGACACCGTTCTGCGCTCATGGGGAGTGCTGTATTGCCGTACTGGATTGTTTTGATCCAGCCGACTAATCTACCCCTCAGAGACGCTTTTGGTCAACTCCCACGGGTTCTGGGAGTCCAACTCCTTATACAGATCACCTAGTTTATCAATGACGATCTTGGGAAGTTTTCGGACGGAATCAACATTCTTCCAATATTTTTTGCCGTCTTTTTCGACGGAACACCAAATAGTGTAGTAAAACTCTGCGTCCTGAGAGGCGACATACGGATAGACCTGAATGGCGCGTGCCTTAACTTCTCCAAAGAGAACGTCGGGAGAAAGTTCGTCCATTTTCTTTCGGAAGGCGTCTATCCCCTTAACGATATACTCAAGACGATCTTTATAGACTTGCGCCTCGTGTTCACTCTGACGCTTCTCGGTATCAATCTCGTCCGAGAGTGTAGCATCATCTGGGGATGGAACAAAGTTAATCGGATACAGCGTCTCGACTTCTCGCCTAAGTTCCGCTACACGCCCCTCGGAAAGAAGATTGAGAATAGACTCTCGTGAAGAATCCTTGAAGGGGAGAATCTTGGTCTTGTACGCTTCTGTATCAGAGTTTTTTAACTCATCTGAAACACGCATTGCCTCACTCATGGCGTAGTCCCGTCTCGCGTTCATTTCCAAATCGGATAGAACGCGCATGGTGATAGTAATGCCGTTGGGCAGTTCAACTTCTCGACTTGCTCTTAAAAATTCATCTAACTGAAACATGCCAAAACACTCCTATTTGCCTGAAATATGGGGACACCCTACGACGCCCAATGTGCGCCGCTACCTTGTGGAGAAGAATGAGGCGGGCATCCTTGCCCTGTAGCCCGCCCCATTTGTGATACGGTGTTACGCGACTATTTCTGTCTTGCTTACGGTCAATCCGCCCGTGTCGGCTGTGTCGGCACTAATGCTCATCAGCGTCCATCGTGCGGTTGCCAATTGACGAACCCGCGCCTGTGTCGGCGTGTTGCTCGTCGGCTTGCAGTTGTCGATACGGAACGACTTCACAACGCTCGCGTATTCAGCGAGATCGGGGTCATAGACATTAATAAACACGTCTGCCGTCTGCGGATCGGCCAAGTTGTAGTGCAACGATCCGCCATCCGTACTGGTTCCGAAGAACACATCATGCGGCTGGTAATCCGCTTGCAACAGGTCAAAGTCCACGGTCACGTCCGGCACATCGTTCAGAACACCCACTTCCTGCCTGCGACCGAGTTCCTTCACGTGCTGAACCGGATATGCCACGCGAATAGTGAATGACTGTAGGCGATACGCTTTTGTTCCCGCACCCGCCGTACCAAACGAGATACGAGCGTCCTTGCCGTGAATACCGCCCGGAGAAGTGTTATCAGGAGTCCCCCACAATGAGTGGACATACGTTCCTGCGCCCGTCCAGTAACTACCAGACGTTCCCTCTAGCGTGTATTGCGCGGTACAAGTACCATTGACGACGAACTTATATTGGACTTCACTGACGCGAAGATTACCAACACCAATTTCACCCACAACACTACCTGCGGCGTTTCTCTGCACGACGTAAGCCGTGTTGTTCTGCCCCAACATATTTGCGGCGTAATAGCCGCTTCCGGTGGTGGGGTTCACACCGGCTAAGTACATATCAATCTCCGAGTTGTGGAGATTTTCTTCACTGACAAACCGCATCTGACTCGGATCGGTCGTCGCGCCTACGGGGTCTTTGCGCCCTAGTTCATAATACTTAGTTGTATTGTGAGTGGCGGTAGGCTCTGCCGACTGAACACGATCTCCCCAGATGTCGTTTGTGCTCCCAGAAGTGGATAGCGTGGCGTTGGAATACCACACGCCCAAATCGTACCCGAAAGAGCCAATGATTGAGGGGTCACTTGACATATTCTTACTCCATTACAACTTAGGCAGCAACTTAAATTCTACCAAGCTCCACCCAAGTGTTACGCCGTCTAAAGCCTGATCTAAACGGCTCGTGAACTGGTCGCTAACTACCCGGTCAGGGTCAATGAGCGCCGTCTCAACGATAGTGCCCGCTGTGTCACTCGCGCTGTACGACTTAATGGGTAGTGAACTTCCGAGGTAGTCCACAATGAATGACCCCAGATCGTCCCGCTGTCCTCGATCTAGTCCAAACACATGAACCCACACCGTAATCCACCGCCCCTCACGATTACCCATCTCAAAGGGTCGCTTGCGATATTCTTGAATTTCGATGACGCACTGTGGTTGCATGACGTTGACCCGCTGTGCCACCGGCAACATGTAGGCGTCTAAGAGATACACATACGGAAACACGGGCGTAAAGTTTCCCGCCGATGCCGCCCGTAGTTGTGCCTCAGTGTACACATTAAAGGACGCAAGGCCACTTCCCGCATCAGGGGACAGGAACATATCGCGTATTCTGTCTCGAATGGAAAGGCGTATCGCCCTGTGTTTTAGCATTATGTTAACTTATCACCAGAGAGGTTTATCCCAGTCCAACTTTCAACGTTCCAATATGACCAGACGATTTCCACCAATCATTGATAATACTACTTGCCCTAGACCGGAATCGTTCTTGTCCTCTTTCTATGAAATGACGCCCTGATATTTCGGCGGCAGCGCTACCGTAGTTCTGAACCCACATATAATTCGCATATCGTGGGCCACGCCCCCCCATCAGTCCTGCACGGCGCATTTCCTGTAGAAGTTCTTTGTTAGACCTAGACATTCCAGACCACTTGGTAAAAGCATGGACGCGCCCCGTTCCCTCAAGATAATCATAGAACTTTCTAAGCGTTCCACGCGGGGCGGGGTCGTCTGGACTTCCTAGTGCAGACTTGTCGCCAACTGTGATGCGCCATCCGCGACCGACTTTCTCCGGTTCCCCAATGGTAGACAACGCCTGAATAGTTGCACCACTTTTAGATTGCAAACCGGATTCAGAGAACGCGCTCGTCAGGTCTTTCGACAACTCCTGTCCAAGAACTCTTATCAGACCCGGATCATCAAATCGAAGTTTAATGTCATCAATGAATCTATTCAGACCCGACAAGTTGGACGTTACAGGCATTCAGTGAAACCTCAGTCTCGCTTAAACTTGGGAGGCCATGCTTCCCGTGATGTGTAGGTTACAAGTCCCGTGTTATGGAAGAAGTCGATGACGTTTCTCCCCAAATCATTCATGTGCTCTGCAATCTGCATCCGCATGATGGAGTCGAACTTCACGTCGTTCGCTGCAAAGAGTCGCTTCATGGTCGCATATACCTTGAGCGAACTCTCCATGACTGCGCCAGATGACCGATTCAGCACATCGTGAGCGGTTGTCAGCATCTTGCCTAAAGCCTCTATCGTTGCGTCCTTTTCCGCCAGCAATCTCTCTAATTCAACAACCCTTTCCTCTAATCCCTCGTCCTGTGCCATGTCCTAAGTCCCTGTTCTGCGATATTTTGGCGAGTATTTCTTCGCGTGTACGTACACGTCAAAGGTTTTGCCAACTCCATTTAAGGTATCGTTCCACGGTCGTAGCGTTACGCCATCCACTACAAGATATGCAAACTGGTTCTGCGCGTTCACCATCTTATCGACCATCGCTTTATCTCTGTCAGAGAAGTACAGTAGATAGTCGCCCACTTCCAGACCAACCACCGCTTGATTGAACAACGCGAGGGTCGTGTCTTGGATAATCTTCGTCCGCGCCTTAGTCCGATAGTCCGTATAGGTGACAGTCGGTTGAGCGCCTGTTATGTCGTAGGAACTATCGCTAAACGGGTCGTAATTGCTTCCGCTCGTGATATTGGGGAATACCATAAGAACTTCTCGATACGGTAATCGGGCGTCCCATGCGTCCTTGCGAATCGTGAGCATATCGTGTGGCGTAAGCATTTACCACCTATTGCCCGTATACTGAGTGTTCCCGCGCCAATCTTCCGAGATGGATGCCTTCTGCCAGAAATTGTGCGCGATGTAGTCTTTCGTGTGCGGTGAAAGTATCGCTCCACCAAAGAGGGCATCGCCGTACCACTCATATTGCGCTTTCTGGAGAATCATCTGTAGGGTGTCCCACAGCGCGTCATACGCTAGTTTCAGATTCTTGACGGTCATGGACTTATCCACACGCAATCCTTGCGCTTCTGTCCAAATGAAGTCTGAGAGCGCGTGTTCGCCCATTAAGGTTCTGTAAAACGCCAATTGCACGCACTTAGCGTAGAGGTTGATTTGGTTTCTGGATTGCCCAAAATAGATACTTCCGATTTGAGGGTCGCTCCCCGTACTGAGCGTAATGTAGGCCGACCCCGAACTCTCGGTAATCGGGATCACCTCACTGCCTACAGACTCGCTCAACGCGAACCCTCTAAACCATAACCCTTCCATCTCGTCAAATCCTGCCACGAGGATGGAGCGAACAGTCATGTCCGAGTATTTGGCCGTAGTATACGATGCGACGGGTTGAACGCTAGGCGGTGTGTTGAACGTCACCAATCCAGCGTCGTAGTCTAGCGTATAATCGGTCGTCGCCAATGGTGTACTCCCGCTGGTGTACACGCTTGGCGCGGGAGAGGCGAGAATAGGGGTGTACTGAGTATAGAAATACTGGTTCACCCCATCGACCACACCCGATAACGGATCGCGTCCGATGACCGTCTTATTGAAAAGGCGTGCAATTCGGTCAACGTCTGCGAGACCATCCGTCCAGAGGTTATAGCTCATGTGTTATCTCTGATATGCCTTGTAGCGACTGCGGCGATTTGCGCCATCAACACGGCTCTCGATTTCTTTCAGTCGCTTGTCAATGTCGCGTAGAATCTCTTTGCGGTTTAACAATCGTTCCTCGTAAATCCGAAGGACTTCAAGAAACGGGTAGAGCTGCTGATTCTCCCACTTCATTGCTTCTGTTTCTGGGAGGTCGCGGGCGGTCATCTGAACTATGTCCTTAAACTTCTCGTCATAGTCCGATGTGGCAAGTGTTCTGGCGAACTGCTTTCGTGCCTCGCTAATGGTTCGCTCTAGGTCGTCTGGCAGGGTATAGTCAGGCGGTTTGGGGAGAGTATCACTTTTCCACACCTTAATGCCAGTATGCTTCAAATAATGCTCTCTGAAAATCGGATTATCCAACCATTCTACGTCAATCATCTTTGGCTTGAATAATTCAATCTCTAAGTCTGCCTGAACATCCCCTACCCATCTCTGCCGTAATGCGGGAATACCCATCATCCCGAACTGAGTCCCCTCATACGTCACGAATAGATATTGCCCCGGTTGCGCCTTAACCTCTTCGAGAGTAGGGCGCGTATCTGAAACCTTCTTAACCTTAGTTGCCATCCTGTTTGCCTATTCCTTTTTTATTTAGATGGGGATTGCATTCACATTGGGTGCAATCCCCATCCCATGTTTATTACCACAAATTGCTTAATATATCAAGTAATTTGTATGCGCCAAAGTGAAAGTCCGCTTTGTGCGTAAAACGAGTGTTCAGCGGATCGAATCGTGTACTGATCGATGCCTTCAGTGATATTTACGGCGCTGTCATTGCGAGGAGTACCACGGGTTTCGTGCCAGCCCACTTGCTGAGGATCGCCCGCGAAGTACACGTAGTCCGTAGGAACATACGGAGAAGCGTACCACTTGATGTTGCCGTAAGTGCTAATGAACAGGTTGTCCAGCAGTTCTTGTGCGCGCTCTGGCGGGATGAAGAACCCGGTTCCGCCCCACGTCCAGCCCTGCATACTCATCAGGATACCCGGATTGATCAAGGCTTGCTTGACCGGGAACCCGATCTGGCTAGAGGCAATCAGCACGGCATCAACTGCCGCTTTGGTCAGAGTCGTTGCAACGGTGGACTTGTGAGAGTTCGGAATCGCGGCATCGATAACGGCTTTCGCCACGGCATCCTGTTTCTTCGCCATGTCCCAGACCGTGTAGTTCATCTGACGAGACAGGACATTCCATCCCGCCTTGTTCATCAGATTCCACGGAATCTCGATGCCCGAAGTCCAATACTTGAACGACGGTCGATACCACAGGTATCCCGGACGCACGTACTGAACGCCCGTCTGCATGTGGCTTTCCCACCCTACGCCCACGAGCTGATCTTCAACGGGCAGTGAGGGGTCTTCGCGCTCTTCAATCTGCAACGGCATGAAGAACTTGTCGTACAGCGTGGCGTAGGGAACCATCTGGAGGATAGGTTCGGCTAACGCTGCCGCCAAACGATTGCGGCTATCCAGAACATCGGGGCCGCTTCCTGCGAGGGACGCTAACATTTGATCGACTTGCGCCCGATAGTCTGGGGTGTTATCCAGATACATATCCAGCGACATATCCGCAGCGTTCAACACATTCGCGCCCACACGAGGATGAACTTTAATGCACTTAGTGAATGGAACTTTGATTTCTGTCATGTTATTCACCCCTTATGGCACGATGTTGAATTCGATTTTTGCGAGACTGTTCGACGTTCCCGTACCGTTCGTGGGATCGTAGACCGAAGTAATCTCCAAAAGTCGCGCAACTTTGTTAGTGCCCGTAGTATCCATCAACCCGCTGGCCGCAGCATACAGGACGTTTGAACCAGCATTGTCCGTAGGCACGCTACCGCTAGTGAAGAAGTCGGCACTTACCAAAGCAATTCCGTGTCCAGACACAACCACTAGATGCTCGCCCGTGTCATACGTGCGCGTGGTTGGCATGTACTCGGAGTCACGAGTCCCGAACGCAAATCCTGATGGGGCAGAGCCAGACGCCGCCGCAAGCCCTACTGTGCTCGCGCCCGCATCTTTCACCACCAACAGGCCCGGTTCAATCGTTGCCACGCTGGTCGTATAGGTCGTACCATCAAAAGTCGCACCGGAACTATCGAGAATCTGAAAAACTTTATTAGCCATCTCATAGCTCCTTAAAATAACGACGGAACAATCACGTCTTGCTGCTCAGATGCCGCAATCCGTACACGTCCCGGTTTGTCTTCGTTACCCGCTTTCACGGGGATAATCTGCGCTAATTGCTTCTCGTTCAGCGACAGATACCAATCCACATTCGCCTCAAAGTCCTCAGCGGCCATCGCCTCAAACTTAGTCCGCAATTCCGCCACGCGATGTGCCTTGAGCGTGTTCTGAGCCTCAGCCAGTTGCGCGTTAGCGGACTGCAACTTAGACTCCACATCGGCTTTCTCGGCGGTCACTTCTTCGAGTTTAGCGGTGAGGCAGGCCATCTCTTTCTGCGTGGCCTCATATTCTGCCTTCATCTTGGCGGCCTCTTCTTCTTTCTTTTCATCCTTCGGAGTTTCTTTCTTGTCCTCTTCGGGGGTTTCCTCTTCTGGTTTCTTGTCCATTGCTTCCTCTTTGTTCATAGATTCTGCACGAAGATCATCAGCGGGAGACATATCTTCTTGCTTTTCGACAGATTCTACTTCGCTCGTTTCGTCGTTCATGCTCAACTCCGTGTGGCTCGCCGCGAATCTCATTCCAGACAGAGCGTCTGCGCCCGTGCCACTGCCTGCGGGATTGTGAGTGAATGCCCCGCCCATTGCGCGAAGTCCGCGCATAATGCGCTCCGCCCCGTGCTTTATCTTGGCGCGAATACCCTGATCTTTGCCCTGAACGCGGATGTGCTCACAATACTGACTCTCATTGGCAAAGATACCGTGACAAACGGAACACTCAGCGGTGTCCCCATCTCCGTGGACACTCATACCAAACTGACCATCCAAAACCTCTTGTGCGCTCACGCCATTCTCTTCACAGCGATCTAGCCAAATCAGTCCATCCGTCCGCAACTCCCCTTCTGCGCCGACTCTTCCAGCGGTGAAGACTCCAACGTTTTGTTTAGGGTTGTGGTTATAGTCCACGGGCATTCCAGCGATTGTGGCGGCAAGTTCTCGAATACCCTGCTCGTCAACTCGATCCTTATTCTTGTTACTTTCTGGTCGCGCTAAAACGTAATCTTTGAAATGCAAGAGACGCGGATTAAACTCATCCGCTTGGAATTGTACGCGCCCCGACATGAGATTAGTTGAATTCATAGATTCTGTCTCTTCAATGGTGTCCGCCTTCATATCTTGCGAATTCCGGTAAAGTGTGCGTTGGTACTTCAGGGCATCTTCACGCTTCTCGTAAGCGGGGCCAACTGCCTCACCCTGAGTGCCGTCGTCGTTCAGTTTATGCAACTGATAGCGGCCCTTCTCGTTATATACCTTCCACTTGGCGTCAAGTTTGTTCATGCTAATCGAACATCAAATCCAGCAACAAGTAATTTCCGCCAGCTTGCTCAAATAGGGACTTTACGCGCTCGGTTGTCCCCTGTTCCTCTAATTGCTCTTCTAGCATTCCCTGAAGAACATTACTTAGTCCGATGCACTTCTCGTCTTCTGCCGCCATATATAATGCGTCCAGAAAGTCCGTAGTTTCCACTTCTGCGCGTTCGTACTCATCAGCAATCGCCATGCAGTCCGCAAAATTAGACGGTTTCTCTGGAATGGCGGGAAGCGCAATCTGAATATTTGAATCGTTTAATACTTTCGTCAGAATCTCCGCATGTCCCTTTTCTCCATCAGACTCACCCTTGAAGAATTTGGCAATGTTTTTCAACCCGCGAATATGCGCCCATGAGCTAAAATGGGAGTAAAGCAACGAATTGCCCAACTCGCGGGCTATCTGGGAATTTACCATTTCGGACAGTTTTTCGCTTATCGGAATCATAGCATACTCACAAAAAACAGGCGTAACGCCATCCGCGCCACGCCTTTGATACAAAATCTCTCACTTGAGTAGTTGACATAACGACAATAAATCATCGTTATTATCATATCGCGTGATTACCCGTTGTCAAGAGTATTGTTTCAGGATAATTCCACAGGGGCGGCGCATGACCATGAAGGATAATTTTACCGCCCCATCCGGCCAATGGCCGCTCACCTCGCGGTGTTATCTATACGATAGCACCGAAATACAGTTATGTCAACTAATCTGTAGAGAATTTACGCGCTCGTCCCCCAAACATCCATTAGACCACGGTGTTCGATGTGCCCAGACCTAAATACAATTCCGTTTTCGTCCCCATAGAGCAACGTAAGGGTCGCCAACATAGCAGGCATATATTTCACGACCACATCCCCGTCAAACAAGGTCATGACTAGCTTTACGTCCGGCCCTAATATATTCCCGCTTTCGTCACGCCCAAACTCTAAATTCACTTCGCACCTTCCATAACCGATAATCTCTCCACGGAATCCAATACCGACCAGCCGGAATACACAATTTTTCCACGGGAATCTTCCACGGCATCCACACCGGAACGACAGGAATCTTAATCTGCGGTGCGTGGTATCTTTTCCCACAAACAGAACACTCCCACCAATTCATGTCGGGGTCGTATCGCAGTTCAGCCTCGTAGCAAGTGTGAGGGTAGGGGAGCAGCGTAATATCAGGCACTAAAATTTCCTTAGCGTAAAGGTGAATTTGCACCACGTACAACGCATAACTGGGCCAAGCGATGACGACGCGAATGGAGCGGCATCATGTTGACACACGGGGCATTTCGGTGAATCAGACTCCGGCATATCTCCACCCATGTTATCTAAGAAGTCTAGATTAAACACGTCTATAACCCTCTCCCACCAACTCCAAAGTGCCTGAGAGACCTTTTCTAGCATGACTCCTCCGGTCTAACAATGTGAAAGTCTATATCGAACAGACTCATATCGATATGGTTCATAACGCACATCCATCTCTTGAAGTTTCGCTCAGTGTGCCATGCCCCAAATGAGTGGGGATACTTCTCATAAGTCTTATAAATCTCGTCCAGATGGTCATACATCTTAGATGCCACTTCTGCAACCCTCATACTCCCGAATACGAGTTGTCCGCCCCATCCACCGTAATATTCGTGTTCACTCGTCCACCTTGTTCCCAGCGCGTCCGTTGATGGTAGGTAGATGATATTCTCGTCAATATTAGACGGACAATCAAACGAGTTAATCCAAATGTCTGGACGCGCCATAAATACCACGTCATACTGGCGTCCAGACCTCTCTAATAAATCCCAACAGACGCGCCACTTCCAGAATAACGAGACATTCGCCTCGACATCAGCCTCTTTTGCCTTGTTGGTATATTTTTGACTAGAGTTCCCGATAGCGTCCCGATTCTCTTTATCCAAGACGAAGTGCATTGACACCGGTTTGTGTAATTCTCTAAATCTTAACTCCTGATTGGCGTCCACGCAGATAAACACGTCGGGCGAGTAGGGCGCTAGAATATGTTTCTGGATAGACGGAAAACATTTCTCGAATGTGCGTTCTTGTCCCGTAAGGAGTAATGCAAAGTTCACGACCACCGCTCCGTGTCAAAGTAATTGAAATAGGCGCACCAATCTGGCTCGTATCGGATGGGGTAGTTGGCGTACAAAAACTCTCCCAATAGCCCATCGGCCCACCCAGACGGGTCTATTTTTAGCGTCTTGAAGATTTTACCCTTCATGATATACTGCTGGCTACTGACGTGTCCCCGTTTCATATTTTGTGGAGATGCAACCAGCGTTGTGCAACCATGCAGGATACCAGTAGAGTTAGACGGACGATTTCCCCGCTTTAGTGAAACCACAATAACGTCTTCTGGACAGTGCCGAATCTTATCATAAAACCCTTCTTCAAACAGATCATCATCGCACAGAACGTGATAATAATCCTCATCAATAATGTCCGCGTGGTCGATATACCACTGGGTTTTCCACGATCCTTGATGCCATCCGACAAGGACTTGCGTCACCATAGGCTGAATCCATTGTTCTCCGAAATCAATTGGATAATCCGTAATGGGATGCCAATAGACCTGTTCTCGCGCTAGAGCGACAATTAGGGATTGTTTATTTTTCTCCCGAAAAAAGGGAGTCACGACATGAACGTTAGTCACGGGTAATCACTTGTATCCAGTCTGGTGACACAATGGGTTCTGGTTCTTTCCATTCCCACGTTCCATTCCCTAAGTCGGAGAATCCATGACTGGCGTAGAAGGTGGATACTTGGGAGTTCTTGGGAGACGCAACGTACTTACCATGAACGCGAGTATATCCTAACACCCTAGCCCGATTGACCAAATGCGCCAGTAGAGCAACCTCAATACCCCTGCCCAGCGTCCGACAACTCAGCATAAACGAACGGATCAGGTAATAGTCGTCATGCTTCCATGCTACGGACATACCGACAATGCCTAAGTCGGAAATCTTGTCTTTAACTCGAATCGAATATACCTCGGACGCTACTCCGCTATTAGATAATACTCTCAGTTCTTCTTCCGTATACCGATAGGTATCAAGATTAAACTGGTTCGTTTTCTGCGAGAGTTGGGCGAGTCTTGGCAAAGTGGACTCTGTAGCATGGGTTATCTCTACGCTTATTTCCAGTACGCGAAGATAATCCTCTAACGTACTGGATGATTCGCGTAACTGCCTGCGCTGGCTATCGGATTGGTACATCTCCGTCTTGTGCTCGTCCTCGTCAGATACGGAAAGGGAGTCAAACAATCCGCTATCCAGAAGTCTATTTGAGAACGTGTACTGATCCACATCGAAGCGCATGACGCTGACTTCAGGGTAGTTTTTCTGGATAAAATCGCATTCAAATTGGCTGTCGTCCACGAAAACCAGACTATCTATCCCGATATTGAGTTCCGCCGAAATTGTGGAGATGTTAGACGCCTTGTCTTTCCAGTTAATCCGCCACGCGACAAAATCCTCTTTCTTAAGAAGACTATCAGAATGACCGAGTGCCGCCCAAACGTCTTCCTCGTTGTTTTTGCTACAGAGAGATAATAGAACTCCTTTGTTCTTCAAGGCAAGTAAGGCTCGCTGAAATTCCTGATACGGCGCAATACCCGAAATTCCGTCCTCCCCAACAACTCCCTTCCAAAGCGTATTGTCGCAGTCTAGCACAAGGCATTTCTTAGTATGCCCCGTGAACGCCCGAATAAACTTGGCGCACTCGATCCCAACTAAGGATAAAGCAGGTGGGGTAAACGGCATCCTCTCAGACGCCCAGTGACGATAATCCGTTGCCCTATCCCATCCGATACGCCCGAACAACCTCATGAAGTCTAATACATAAACTGATCTAAACTGTAGAGCATTATGGCGAATCGCGTCATTCCCGTTAAGTGTGTTTCGACTCTCAAAATCTCCATGAATATCATAAATTCCCATAACGGGGTAGGGGAATATGGGCAGGTTGTTGACAATGATTGGCGCAAAAGTTCTTTCTCGAATCGCTTTGAGGACATCTACAGACGGAATAATTGACCGATCCCCCCATTGGAGAATCAAGATACACTGCGGGGCAAACTCGTAGAGACTATCGCCACGAATATCAATCCCTATTGTGTCGTATCCGCCTACATAGAACACGGCCTTGATGCCCATTTTCTCTACCTCCGCCTGAATGACGGGCAGAAGAGGTTCAATGGTGAGGTTTCTCAGAACGGCGACTCGATATTCCGGCATCCCGTCCGTGTTTGATCCCTTGAGATAATCAGAGTAAGTCATGGTTTCTCCAAGATAGCACAATAGTTTGTAGTGTCCGGGAACGACGATACGGGTAGTATCAAGTCTGCGTACACCATAAACCCCGCATCGTCAATCATTCTCCGAATCTCATTTACTGAATGAAAGTGCCACACATGATCGAGTGCTGGGCAATTCGAGCAAGTAGAAAGATACGCTTTCCCGCCACTCCTTAAAGCATCATACGCCCTTCTCAAAAACTCAGGCGCTTTGTCCACATGCTCTAAAACCTCACCCATAATTAGGAAGTCGTACTGATGAGACAAATCTACCGACAAAAAGTCTCCAACAACAAATTTAACATTATCACTTAAAGCGCCATGCGCTCGCATCATATCACAAGACAGTATGACGGACAACTTGCTAATGTCGATTATGTCAAGTTGCGATTCGGGAGATTTATTAACCATATGTGCCGAAAATAATCCATGCCCTGCCCCAATTTCCAGAACACGGGTTACAGGAATATCCCGAATGTGCTTTTCGTAGAACTTCCACATTTTGTAATGGTTAGGCCAGAATATATACGAGAGAAGCAACCCAATAGCATACTCCCTCATAGACGGTTGACTGTATATAGAGTCATTCGCCTGTTGTGCCGTTTGGAGAAAGTAGGTTCCTGTCCGACTGTAGCGTATCTGTTCTCTCAGAATGTCCGCGCAGACCTGATTGTATGCTTCTGCCGCCAACTCAATGCCGCCAGCAAGAGATACCGCTCTCTCTGAAATATCCTCAGCAAATTGTAAATAATCGGCGTTTTGTTTTGCCATAAACAGTCGGATATTTCTACCCTGTCTACTGCTTAGAAACTCAATTGCCGCAACAAGTTCCTCAATCATGGGCATTTCACCACAGATTCCCCCGTCACCAAAGACACCCCATCCTTTTTAATAAGAATATCAATCACTACGGAGTGCGCGGCGACCGACTTCTCTACGGGCGTGACGATGATTTCTAAATCATCCCCAACGTGCGCGGGTTGGTGAAACTCTAAATTCATCGTGGCAATGATTGCCCCATTTCCGGGCATCTTCATTCCAATCACGCGAGAGACGTAGGACGCCAAGAGCAATCCGTGAACCACGCCACTGTCTACATGAATCGGGTTATAATCTCCAGTTAAGCTACAGAACTCCATGACATCATGGCGATGCACTGTCTTGTAAATCGAAACTGGTTCTCCTAATCTAATCTGGTCTAGTACCATCGTAGCACCGTTGCCCCGAATATAAACCCCGCACCGACTCCGCTAATTACCACAAGATCGTTTCGGTTGATTTTACCGCTCTCTACTGCCTCACACAAAGTTATCGGCAAGCTTGCTTCTGCTGTGTTCCCATATCTATCCGCTGTGATATGCGTTTTGGAAAGCGACATCTTCATCTTACCCACCAGATACTCAACCAGCTTAACGTTCGCCTGATGAAACACAAAGAAGTCCACATCTCGCGTCGTTGCTCCAATTTTATCCAAAACTCGGCTAACGCACTTTGGTTGATTCTGGATCACTTGCTTCCAAACATCTAGCCCATTCATCTCTAAGAAGCGGGGCGCTGGATCGGGTCGCAATAATCTCACGGACTCATACACGTCCGTGTTGGAGAATACTTCGGTCGCCAAAACACCGTATCCGTCTGGAACTCGCCCTAAAACAACTGCCCCAGCGCCATCTCCGTAGAATCCTTCTTCTTGGATATTTTGGATGTATCGGGATTGGGTAGTTACACCCACCACTAGAGCATAATCCAAACTAGCATCGAGCGTCAATCGGTCGGACGCAGCACTAAGGCCAATCTGAAACCCGGTGCAATTCGCTAGAATATCGAATGCCCCGGCATTCTCCGCTCCAATGAGAGATTGAATCTTGCACGACGTGGCCGGAGATTGATAATCCCCCGTGTAGGTCGCGCAGATAATCAATCCGATTTGCTCTGCCGAAACCCCCGCACTCTCAAGAGATCGTAGGCACGCTTTCGCGGCAAGGTCAGAAGACAACTCTCCCTGCGAGACAATCCGCCTTTCACGGATGCCCGTTTTGTCCGCGAACTCTGGAGAATTAAACAGGACGCTCTCTGGCACATATTTTCCAACCCCCAACACACCAATGCCCATTACACAACCAATCCCATATGGATAACCTGCCCAGTAATGATCCGACTCTCAGGCGAAACAAAGAAGTCCACGACGTTGTTAATCTCACCCATCGTTACCTCCCGCTTGATCGTCAATTGAGACAGGGCGCGTTCAATCACTTTATCTCCTAATGCTTTAACCGAGTCTGTCTGAACAATAGACGGAGCAATCACATTGCAAGTAATCCCAAATCTAGCCACTTCTTTAGCAAGAATCTTGGACATCTCAACAATCGCGCTCTTGCTGGCGGCGTATGCAGATGTTCCCTCAGCGTGAAGACCTACCGCCATTGAAGACACCGTAATGATTCTGCCGGACTTCTGTAGCATCATAACTTTGGCAACTTCTCGGCATACGAGATACGTCCCCCTGACGTTCGTATCCATGACCTCGTTCAGCATCTCGTCTGGCGTGGACAGGAACAGCGCATTAGCGGGGGCGTAGGCGGCATTGCAAACAAGAACGTCAATGCGCCCCACCATCTTTTTAATAGACCGCACCCACAGGGACACGTCATCTTCGTCTCCAACATCTAAGACAAGATGATAATAATGGGCGTCCTGGAGGGGTGTTTCTCCTCTGCTACATCCAAACACTTCGTACCCCAAAGACAGAAAGTGTTCGGCCATATTCAACCCGATTCCCTTGCTCGCGCCCGTGATAACGGCAACAGGATTTTCACTCATAGGGTCATCAGGTATCTCGCCAAAGTGTCCGCATACAGCACGGGGTGATAGGGGTCGAATTTATGTCCGGCGTCATCAATATTGAATTGATGAATTTTACTCACGACAATACGTTTATTGGTGCGTTGTTCCAGCGCCACGATAAACGAAACGAACGCGATAGAATCCAGTGGCGAAGCATCACCAATGAACTGCGTATCTTCCGTTACCTTAACGGGTTCTCCAATCATGTCTCCCATATTCATCATGTCGTCCATAGACTTTTGAAGCACATCCATTGCCTGATTATAATCCATTCTTCTCCTTTACTGACGCGATAAACTGATCGTAGTTTCTGTAGTAGTCGGACTCATTGTAATAATCAGATGCCAAGACGAGACAAACCGCGCCTTCTGAAAACTCGCTAATCTCACGCCATGTTCCGGGAAAGATATGAAGCCCGATACGCGGAGACGAGAGTCGGTATTCAAAACGATCAGTTCCCGTATCCAATGTCACCAGAAAACTGCCCGAAATCGCAATCATCACCTGTTCAAGCGACTTATGAGCATGTCCCGCTCTGGATTCTCCCGCAGGGACTCGATAGAGATAGTAAACCCGCTTAACCTCAAAGGGAATCTGCCTGTCATTCTCAATGAACGTCAGGTTGCCCCGAATATCATGAATCACAGGAAATTCTATGAGGCGAATATCGGAGTTGCCCATTCTGCCTCGTCTATCCCGCTCATTAGAGACAAAATCTCCACTTGTTTCGACCGGCACATCGGCCATTCGTCTTTTAGGATAGATAGCGCCACGGTGTCTTTTCGGACGCCATCGTACAGGTAGTGACTTCTGAGAACGCCGTCTTGGTGATACCCCAGATAGAGACGCGCCTGAATCATCGATTTATTGTCCACCATCACGTCCCCATAGATAGTGTCCAGTCCCAACTCCCCAAAAGCGTAGTCGCATAAAATTAAATCTGCTTCTAGCATCACCGGAAGTCCATCAACCTCTTCTCCTACTAACATTCTTCCCGTAGACGCTGTTTTGTGAATCCCACTAATGCTACAAATCGACTGCATTCCGACAGGGCGTCCAGCGTATTCAGCGATGAAGTTCAAGTCACCATTCGTGTTACTGGCGTAAATCCAATCCAGCTGTTGTCCAATGGTTTGCGATCCGCGTTGGAGCATCCTCGCCCTATCACTTAACCGCCATTTCAGCGTAATAGGCGCATCCTCAACCTCTAGCGGACGTAGCGTAACGAGATTCCCCTTGAATATCACGAGAAGTCTACTCCATGCTTATCCAGAGTCCGTTTAATATCGGCATAAGAGAATAAATTAACCGATTCATCCTCCGTGAAGGAAATATCGAATTTGTCCTCTAGCGCAAGCACCAAATTAAGATGACGCAGAGAGTCCCATGCCTCGCACGTATCGCTAGAAGTTGTTTCGTCAACGGGTACTCCCATTACATTATACAGCAACTCTTTGAGTGTATCAATATTATTCGCCAAAGTATTCCCTCGCATCTGAATAAAACGGTATTGCCTTTTCATCGGTAGGCCATTCTAGCGTCCAGTGAACGCCTTCTGGAATATCCCCAATCACCGCATCGGGCCACGACCCTGTTATGGTAGGCGCGTCCCGTTGATAAAGAAGTCTCTTTCTAAACAACATTCGGGTGTGAACAATTCTCGCGGGCCATCGTTCCCTTACGCCAGAATAGTCTTGGTGCTCATGCCACTCCCCTCGATACCGCACCACTCCACGTCTATGAACTCGCGCATGAGACAACCATCCACTATGCACACCCCCCGCACAATGCGCCTCATCTTGTGCAATATTCAGCAGGGGCTGTACGTAATTCGTTACTCGGTCGGGCGCTTGAGATAACAGAGGGCGGCATTGCACTATCATTTCATCAGACGCAATCTCGTCGGAATCTAATGCAATAATCCAATCAGGGGGGATTGGCTGCCCATCAATCCATCTCAGAACATCATTGCGCTGTTGGGCGGGATGTATCTGTGGGTTATGGATTAGTTCTAGCGGGACACCATTCCATAGCCCATCTTTATACTCAGGGCGAGTCTTTAGCCATTCACTTACGGGCGTCCAATTCCGCATTCGCGCCACTAGAACACGCCCCAGACCACCGTCCGCCACAATCATTCTATCTACAGGGATTTTAGATAGCGAGTTTAGGCAACTAGGAAGCACATCTGTGTCATCACAGCTAACGGGTGTATATGACCATATGTTCATAAAGGCCATCTCTCCAGGAGGTCATAATTCGGGGCATATCGCGTTTGACCAAGAATGCCCTTAGCAAAATCTGGAATCAAATACCCGAAGGGAGAATCCGTTCGCGTCCACTTTGGATCATCATACCATTGTTTTTGAGATTCCTCTAAATCATCGGCAAATTTCTTGTACATAGGCCCATATTTGTCATCCGTCCAAATCTCATTTGCCGCCGCCTGTCTTAAATCGATTAGGCTATCTCTGAAGTTATTGTGAGCGTGAACTATTGGGAATTTCTCGCTAAATATCGCGTCTGCGTGTACAAACCCATTCCAATCAAAACTCCAAGCATCATGTATGTAGCGAGTATTTAGGCATTTTTTACACAATTTATAACTGTGATTGTATCCAGAGCCTGTTTGCCAATCCCAGTTTCCCCCTCCCTGATATTCTTGCATATTGCTTTCGAGGTTCAGCACCTTAAATCTAATGCACTCTATCCCGTCCCTGGCCCATCCCCGCCAGTTTTCTTTAATATGACTGGATAACTCTGATCCATATATTTCATCACCTTGAATGTTTATCACATGAGAGGTTCTAGCCTGCTGTAGAGCGAAAGACGAGGCGACACCAATCACGCGCCCGTCTCCACTTGTCCCAATCGGCCATTCAAACCACACTAAATTCACTTTGTCAAACTTGTCTTGAATGGCACGCGCAAGTCTAATCGTCTCTCCATCTGATGTAGGGTCAACGCACAATACTACCTCGTCTACCATATCAATCGTGCTAAGAAAAGACTCTAATACAGGGTATCCCAAGCGAACTGTATTTCTCCAGACGTGAATACCAGTTAATTCAAGACTGTTTGTCATTTCATCCACCTATCCCTAAAGATGTTCCTTGCCGCATCCACCTTGCCCTGAATATCCGGCGTCCTCTTTTTTGTTTCACCCTCAAAATGGGTAATGACGCTGGCGGGCTGATAGACAACCTTATACCCCTTCTCTTTTGCCGAAAAACATAGCCAAACATCCTCGTAATTTAGCGTGTCTGATAATTCTTCTGGCATATCAAACAACTCTGTTCTACATAACAGCGCCGCGCCAGTAATAAAGTCTGTTTCCATTGGCGCAGAAACCTCTATGCCGTCAGGTCGTCCATACGCCCGATGAGACCCAATGTCGTCCCTATTGGCGTCAATTATTCCACCCGCGAACTGAATCCGCCCATCTCCAAACACCAATTTAGGCCCAACAACTCCTACTGCCCCGTTGTTCATCACGAGTAACAATTGCTCCATCCATCCTTGATGCCGCATTTCTGTGTCATCATTCAGGATCATCGTGAGCGAAGTATCTACTAACGATTTAGCTCTTCTAAGCGCCCCTGCAAAACCCAAATTATTCACCAAATCAACAACCCGAATATTCGATACGTCTATCTCATCCGATAAAGATAGCGAACCGCCGTTATTCATAATAAGGATTTTTGAATTGGGCACTGTCTTGTTTAACGAAACTAGACATTTATTTAATAACGGAGAATTCATCGTTGGAATCACAATCGTTACGTCTGACTGAGATGCCTTTAGCGCAATACCGAATACACTCGACCGCATAATTGGACGGTCGTTCAACATATCGTCAATGCGCCTCGTGAAAGCATCAAAGTCCGCCCATTGTTGCGCCCACAGCTGACCCGCTTGGGACATGGACGCCCATGCTTGCATATTGCTAATCAATTCTAGCGTTAGCTTGGGCAATTCCATGATATTATCGAACAACAATCCAGTTTTGTGGTCAAGAACCACTTCGGGCATTCCACCGCTATTGTAAACAATCGGAACGCACCCGGATGCTTGCGCTTCAATTGGGGCCAGTCCCAAATGTTCTTGCGCCCCCGGAACCGTCGAGAGACTGACGCCTGTCGCGTGGTAGTAAATGGCAGAACGCGCATACAAATCCGCCAGTTCTTTTTGTCCCCAATTTGGAGCAAAATCAATAGGAAACCCCGCCGCAAGACGCTGCAATTTATCATAATAGAATCCCTGATGGGGGTCAATACTTCCAGCTAGTGCTAACCGCCACCCCGGAATTTTACGAGAAATGCTCTTAAAGGCAAGAATCATCTGCTCATGTGCTTTATCAGAATATTCGGATGGTTCTGTAAAGCGAGACACGTGAAGAATAATCTTCTCTTTATCTCCGGCGTAGAATCCCTTACTAATAGGAAGATATAGCGTCTCGGCTTCGACATCCCAACGGTTCTTAATGTGTCGAGCGGTATAATCACTCACCGCGTACAATTTTACCCCATCTGGCGGAGGCGGCAACTTATCTTGCGGGAAAAATACAAACGCTACATTTCTCTTAGCAAGAGGCGGAGACCACGCAAAATGATCAACGCAAATCGCAACATCATATTCACTCTCGCAACCGATGGAATATGATCGCATCGGAATCCCTGAGGGCCACTGTGCAAGCACCGCCTCTGACGGAGAGTTTCTAACATGGATGGTTATCTCATGTCCTAACTTTTGACAAGCCAACGCGATCCACTTCAATGCCTGAAAACCGCCCCCCACACCGTAGGCATGACTCGAAAACGCACCTATCTTCATGCTATCCCCTTGAACCAATAAGAATCTGACGGCGGTTGTATTCCGTGTTTTAAGGTCAGATATTGAAAGTTCTTTTGTATATTTTCTCGCGTGAACCAATTACTGCCCGGTTCCTGACTGGCGTGTTCGTAGTGGGTGAAAACTGATTTTGGCTCGTAGACAATCTCTCCGCCCATCTTAATCGTTCTAATACAAGCCTCAACATCCTCAAAAACACCACGCCCAAGTTTATTGTCCCACCCGTTCAGTTTTTCCCACCAATCACGCTTAATCATAAAGCACGCCCCAGTAACAGCAGGAACAATCCGCTTGACGTTTGCCGCAGGGGTCGCCGCGTGCCATCCTCCAAAGATATGATTCGGGAAACCATCACTCCCATAATAGATCGCGGCGTGTTGTATGCGCTCTGGGCGATACAGATCGTTTTTAGGATAGAGCAATAGCGCCCCACAAATCTTCGCGCCATCATCCAAATTCTCCGCCATTACCTTCAGACAATCGGTATGATACGCTTCTGTGTCACTATTCAAAAGCAAAACATAAGGGGCATTGCTTTTGTTCACTCCGCGAGATGTGCTTTTAATAAACCCCTCAGAACCGCTATTCCTATACAAATTGACATTGGGGATAGTCTTAAAAATATCACGATCACTATCTTGACTGCCATCGTCAATGAGAATAATATCCCCAATCCTCTTTTGGGCGCGGAGTGACTGAATACATCTCAAAACGAGTTGACTCTGGTTCTTTGCTGGGATAACCACATCCACCAAAGATTTCGTCATAACACCACCATCGCTTCCGCGACCGTCTTCTCGTTATCGTCCCGCGATAAATCTACCCCCAGAACGACCAATCCCGTCTTGCGCTCGTACTCGTCTACCATCTCTGCAATGCGTTGCTCTAAGAGCATTTTAAGGTCGCATGCTTCGAGAACGGTCATGGCGTCTTCAGACATTAGGCGTCTCCAGTCCAGATTTCTTTGCGGACTCAATCAACATCTTGTATAAAACAGGCAGAACGGAACGCGCCATAATTTCAGGATCAGATAGACGTTCTACCTCTTTCTTTAAGGCGTCAATTTGACTCTGAATATCAGAAAAATCGACAGTCTCACCAGTAACGCCATTGGGAAGCGTATTCAGCCCATCAAGAACACCCTTGTACTCGCCTTTTTCTTCCATCATTCTCCTTCGTTATGTCAAGTAATCGCTAGAGAGTTATCAAAATGCTCTACGCTTATTGTTGTCGTTGGCGTTCTATCCATGTGCTGATATTCTGGCGCAAACTCCGATATTTTCGGAAGATTGTGCTGAATCCTGATATTTAGACTGTCCACCTCTATTCTGTCGGAGTCGCCTATCGTGATGTAGCAATGATGTTCCGTATCTACAAAAACTTCTGCGTGGCGCTTAGACATCTGTTTGGCGATAATAGAATCAGGAAGAACACTAGCGATAGCAACGCCAATCGATCCACCTGTTAATGCTTTAAGGAAATTGCGCCTATTCATTGATTTCCCTCGTCCACGTAGGACTGAGCAACTTGCTTTGAGTCGCACTTGACGACATAGGTCTGATTGTAGTGCCCCCAAGAATACCAGCTCGCGTTAGGGCATTTGCACGAAACCCAATATTCAGGCGTGCCACTCGACAACGAATATCCACTAAAAGAATACCCAAAAGTTAAGTGCGACCCACATTTGTCGCAGTATTTTGTCGTAATCAGATGGCGCGGCCATTCAATCTTTTCTTTCATAATCCGAACGCCTTTTCGTATGTCCGAACTGCACCCGCGTTAAACTCTTTCGCCCACGCCCGTCCCTCTTCTGAGAGACGTTGATACAGCGCCTTGTCCTTAATGAGTGAATCTATGGCGCGGAACCAGTTCTCTGAGTGCTTCTTCTTCGTGTCATCCACTAAAATCCCGCCCTTGCTTTCAAGGTAGGGGGGCGCTTTGGTTGCTATCCACGGAACGCCCGCCATCGCACTTTCGGTCGTCTTTAACGCAGAACGACGTAAATCATACGCCCCAGATAGGGGCATTGCGTATAGGTTGAACGACGCCACAATTTTCGGCCACTCCTCAAACCTCACCCAATCATAGGCGCGATAGCGGACTTTGGCGCTATCTAGAATTTTTAGGATGCGTGGGTCTCTTGTCTGTAAATGAAGATATAGGCGCGGGTATTTGGCACATAATGATTCAAGAGCGCTAATGAGGGAAGAACCGCCCCAAGACTCGTAATGACCCGAACTTCCGCCCCACCCAATCACGAAGTTGTCGGGGTCTTTTCCGGGTAGTTTATCCCAAAAATCACCCAAAAGGTAGTTTGGGACAAATTGGGGATTTGGGTTATAAGCACGGAAGTCCTCTGCGAGAACCTTAGACGGAACCATAAACCCGTCGCACAGAGACAGTCCCCCTCGGAATTCGTTTAGAATAGCGCCACGACCCCCAACTGCGCTCTTCCCGCCCCGCCATGTCTCGTAAGACTTCCCTGCACCCGCTGGCATCAGACCGTAATTGTCGTCAAACGTGACAAAGACCTTCTTGCCCTTAAACCGCATGTCTTTGATGAACTCGTGCGACTCTTTCATCAGCAGTCGCTCTAAGACGATAACCGATGACTCATGTAGTGCATTTTGTGTTTCGGGGGAAGGTTTACCAGAGAGTATTTCTGCAATGTGGGTAACATAGCATGGATACCCCGCACGACTCATCATCGTTGAGGGCACAAATATTCTATGAATACTTGTGTTGAGTTCGCCTTTTAAGTCTGCGGAGAACCACGAGATATTCACAGAATATCACCGCACCTTGTTGTCCACAGAAACAGCGACCTTCTGTTCCCTATACGGCACACTTCCACTAGATTGGAACTCAGTATTTAAGCCAAGTCCAACACAGAACATTCCAGTCGAGTCTTCAAATTCCAGAATCAATTTGACGATAGACGATTCAAGAGTGGTTTTTTTGGAGACAATTTCTTCAAGTTTCATTTGGGCTCCTTAATGACATAACGAAAAGGGTCTACACGTTTTAGTATATCACATTATGTAGACCCTTATATGGTACTTTTGTACTGTTTTACTCTTTCAGCTCCTCTTCCTTTACTGGTTTATCTTTAATGGGAATTCCAGACTTGCGCCTAATAGCGTTGTTTTGCTCTGACGCGGAGTCTGGACTCCCTTGAGGCTCTGTTTGTACTGCTGTTTTTGTCTCGCCGTCCGACCCGACCACTGCCTGCGCGAACGTAACTGGCGGAAGTAAAATATCACGATCCTTTAGTTCCGACCTCTTCTGTGTCAGTTCATTATCTCCGTCCAATCCAGCGCCACCCACGTATGTTCTGTGAGACAGTGCCCCATCTCGGTACATTGGCCCAAACACGTTCTTAATACGGTTCTCCATTTCAATCACGGTCGGCATGAACGGCAGTCTAATCTTGTTCAAGTCCTTCACTCGTTTGTTGTTGTTACGCGCCCACTTTCTCACTAAATACTCCGCCCAAGAGGTCACCTGTGCCGCCTGGTATCGCGCCCGCTCGATGTAGAGCTGTACGTCAATATCCCCCTTCGACCCACCGCCTGCGCCACGTCCACCAGACGATCCCAACATACCCGGCATCTCCCCTGAAATGATCTCAGACGAAATCCCCATCTTGCGGAAGAAGTTCTTCGTCAGCGTTCCGCCATAGTCGTTGCCAATCATCTGATCCAACCCAGCAGGGATATGAACCTCCACCGTCAGAGGACTGTCCCGCCACACAAACATGCCCGTAGGTTCGCCACTAATGCCATTCAGCATGGACTTCACTGCGGCGATTTCCTGCGGCATCGGCGGGTGTTCGGCATCACCGACCTTAATCACCCACAACTGGTAACGAATGCCCTCTACGAGCGCACGAACGCTATCTTCGTACACCTGACGAGACACCAGTTCTCGGAATCCCCGTGACAGCATCGGCATGGAGTACCGCGACCAGTCTCTCCCCTTATCAAAGATAGGGCGTAGATTATCCCCAGGCAGGAACGCGCCTTGCCCCGGCGTAGCAATCGGGGAGTCGTCCCAATGACGCATCAGGACACGGAACATCGCGGGCGGAAACACCGCCTCTAATAGCGCCTTAGACCACTCGGATTGTCCCACCATCATAGAGGACAGTCCATACGCCCAATTGTATCCTATGTGCGTATGCTTGGGGGGTAACATGATAATCTGGACGTTCTTGTTGTCTTCGCCCCACACCTCAAAGGGGTAGGACTGACCGTACTCCCGCATGACTGACCAGATTTCCGCTATAATGGCAGAGAGTCCAATCTCGTCTCGGAAGTCCTCAATGTCTCTCCGTAACGCCTTGTCTGGGCAGATTACGTCAACATCCCGTGCGAGAACTTCAATGGGGGCTTCGCAGACGTTCATGGCGTCCCCATCTGTTTGCCAGAAGTGTTCTGCAAGGTTCATGCGCGTCTGAATCTGCATGGGCATGTAATTCGCCATCGGTTTCGACTCAGGCGATTTATCAAACCCCCGTACTGCCCACATCTGGTTCTTGCGTTCTTGGGGCATCACTTCATAGTCAGTCAGTGCCTTATTATAGGACGCCTGCATGGTGTTCTGGTACGATTCGGCGTGTCCAAGAGTTGCCTTGAGGATATTGGCGAATCCTGACATGGGGGAATTGTCACTCAAGGTGGACATATTCGCTTCCAGAATCTCGAAGTTTGTGCTGATTGGGGTCGGGAAGTGATATTTTACTTTCCCCCCAAAGGCGTCAGGGTTTTTCTCTAACGTAGTCGCCAACGCCTTAGATTGCGTCGTGATACGCCCGTTAATGTCCGTCCATCGTTTGCTTTTAGGGTTCCACCCTGCCTGTACACCCTTCGCGTACAATGGGTAGTTGTCTTTTGCGGTCTTTTTCATGAGAGTCCTTCGATATTGGAGAGTTACTGCGCCAATATACACTAGCATAAACGATTACGCACACTATGTCAACTACCACGTTGAGAGGTACATAATATAGGACTAAAGTAATCTATCAAAAACAGACAATTTGGTATACTATTAGCGCATGAAAGACGAACTCGTTCACACCGAAGCACTTATCGTCCCGATTCACCATCTCGGAGAAGTCATCGCGCTACTACGGGCGGGACTCCGTGCCGTACCCGTATCACGGGAGACGAGACAGACCCTTAAGGAATGGATCGCTCTTGAAGAAGAAACGCTCCAAATCTATGAGTTGGCGGAATAATGGCTAACGATAACGCAATGCCTAAGAGCGTCTACCTAGAGATGATGAAGTGTCATCCTCCCGTATCTGGAGTTTTTGATCTGCACCATTGCCTGTTCACCAAGCGTGACGTAATGGGTATGCCCGTCAAGGTACGCGCCAAGATTCACCACCCATGCAATCTGCTTTGGGAGAATCACGATACTCACGCCTCCCATAATGGGATTCCATCAAGGCAAGAAGCGTATCGTCTGTTGTGCGCCCGTGAAGGGCAGAAAACGGTAGACGAGTACGTGTCCGAAATGCTAAGTCTGTATAAATATCCACCATTCACACTAGAATCACTACAAGGAGAATAATGTTTACGCACATTGATAAAACGTCGTATGCCGCACCGAAGTCTAACGTCACGAAGGGCAAGCATGAAAAGAAGTACACCCTGCCCGATGTTCCAGAAGGACTTGCTCCGTACTGGGTTGTTGGGGTAGACCAGGGACTTCTTGAGTCTACCGTGTGCGTTCTCGTGAAAGCAGATGGGGCGCACAACAACAAACTGCCGTCTACTGTTACCAAGTGGGAAGTCGTAGCAACAGGGATTGCCTTTAAGAAAGAGGGCGACATCGAAAACCTCCCGTTAGCTCGCGCCATTTCTCTGGGCCGCGCCCTGAAAGCGTACAACAAACGCCCTAAGCATCTCGGATATGTCGCTTCTGGAACTATTAACGTGGGCGATCCCGTGTACTTCGTGAGAAAATGATAACCGTCACCTTCTACGCAACCAACGGGCGTATCTCTCGTGGCGTAGTGATTGGACGCCAGGATCACATGCTCGAAGTGGCGTGGGACGTGGGCGACTCCCCTGCTAACATATCATGGGTGAACCCCACTGGACAAGTTGGAAAGATGGTGTTGTCCGCAGAGGCGTTTAGACCCGTGCATTCTGCTATTAAAGACGCAATGGACGGAAACGTAGACGAGGCGCGGAAAACACTTTGGGCAGAAGAAAAGAAGCGCCTAGAAGAGCGCAGTAAGAACGCTCATTAAAAGGATATACAATGACAGAAGAAGTTTGGAAAGCAACACAATACGACAATTACGAAGTCTCCAGTCTGGGGCGCGTCCGAACCACCACTCGCGGTATCTTCGGACACGTTCTGAAGGAACCCAAGATTCACGGACTCCTAGTTACGCCCAAAGGATACACCCGTGTCATGCTGTGTATCAACGGCAAGCAGAAGAACGTCAGTCTGGCACAGCTTGTGGCGCAAGCGTTCATTGGAGAACGCCCAGAACGCGCTATGGCATCCTACAAGAATGGGAATAAGGCAGACTGTACCGCAGATAACTTGTTCTACGGCACACCCGCTGAGATTGGGGCGCATAACCAGGTACTCAATTACGCCAAGTACGGGGATAAGTCCACGATTGGACGCCGCAAGAAGTCTGCCGCAGAGATGGAGATGCGGTATCAACGCGCCCTGGACGCACACCGATTGCACACGGTAGAAGGAAAATCCCTGAAAGAGACAGGCGAGATTCTAAGCATCACAGAGTCAGGTGTGTCGCGTCTCATTAACGGCAGTAACAATACCGTTCTCCAGAAGGCAATGGCGTGGGCGGCAGAGTCAGCGCGAGAACCCCACTCATGACGCAACAAGACGATACGCTAGACTTTAGTCCGTCATACAGGACAATTCGTCTCGAAAAGATTCGATTCGGGATGTTACAAACATTCCAAGAGAAGTTTCTGGACGCTAACGCAGAACTGTTCACCGACTATCTCTTAGTGGGATTCGGAGTTAGAGTCAACGGGTATTTGTGGGGAGAGAGTGTTAAGACCTTCACAGTCAAGTATCCAAGAGACTGGAAAGAAGCGCTGAAAGAGAAGTGGTACGCCGTGGATGACTACTATCTCCGATGGATTCCGGCGTCATTCAAGCGCGAGCATCCTGTAGTCTACACCGTACACGATTTCGACCTTAAGGCGCTGTATCCAGACATTAAGGTGTCTCTTCCGTCTTACGAGCACTCACTTATGATGACGCAGCACGTTAATAATGATACGGACTTCTCGTGGAAAGACTTCTATAAGGATAAACGCCAATGAAGAAACTATACCTACTGGCGGGAGCATACGATGAGGGAACTGAAACCATCTTCCCGTTCTACGCCGACTACGGAATAGAGGGCGAAAACAAACTGACAGAACACATTCTGTACCAGTTAGATACGCCCAATAAATACGAAAGCGTTCTACGCTCACTCGGAAGTCCGAAAACAATCGATGAGTTCTGGACTGCTCTCAGTAACTCTTTTGTAGACGGCGATTCTAAAATGGGATGGGTTCTGCGTTGCTACGACCTGTCCGATATTGTGGACTTAACGTGAAGTCCCTAAAACGCTACGCCCCACAAATCCTGTCCGTACTGGCATGGGCGTCTTCCGTGGCAATTGCTATCGTCTTTCGGTTCTCCCACCCCGAAATGACGGAGACGCAACTCTTGCTCAGCTATCCCCTGTTTTGGGCTATAGCGGCTGGATTAGCACTCTTAGGTGGATACTTGTTTCCTAAATGACATTATGTCAAGTAATCTTTAGAGAGGTTCTGCATGATTACCGTAAACGACTTGGCGACTATCGGGCTAATGACAATTCTGTTCACAATGTTTCTAGCAATGTTTACCATCTTTGGGGTTCTTTGGTATATCTCCAGTATGGTCAGAAATAGGATAAGCGCCTGGATTGACAAGAAGATAGCAGAACTGGACTCCCGATATGACGAGGACGAGTAATGACAGATAAACCGCACGTCACCCACAATTCTGGAAATAACGAGTGGTACACCCCGTCCTATATCATAGAGTCTGCAAGGCGCGTCATGGGTAGTATCGACCTAGACCCCGCGTCTAGCGAAGTCGCCAATACTATCGTTCGCGCTACCACGTTCTACACAGAAGAGACGAACGGACTGGATAAGAACTGGTCGGGTAGGGCATGGATGAACCCTCCATATTCTAGCAAATTGGTATCTCAATTTACAGAAAAGATGGCGCTAGAGTTTTCTCTTGGCAATATTTCAGAGGCAATCGTTCTCGTGAACAACGCCACAGAAACAGAGTGGTTCAAAGTCTTGGCTCGCGTGGCATCAGCGGTGGTGTTCCCGTCATCGCGTGTCAGGTTCTTAGATATGAGTCTCAAACCCACTGGCGCACCCCTTCAAGGGCAAGCGATTATCTATCTTGGCGAGAACCCCGATAAGTTCCTGAAAGAGTTTCGTCAGTACGGGTGGGGCGCGACTATAGTACCATGTACAATTACCGCCCACTAACGCATAATACTCTCGGAGGTGTTACTTGAACAGAATCACAGTCCCCTGTACGGCGGGGTGTGGCACACAAATAGAAACGTCCATATCTCACAAGGGTAACGCCATGTGTCAAGAATGTCGCCGTAAGTCAAACATCGCGTCAACCCGCAGGGCGCAACTGAGACGGCAGGGAAAGACGGGCAAGGTGGAAGTGATGACGGCAGAGCGCATTAAAGACTACTGTTATTGGGGGAACTAAAATGAACAAGTGTATTCTATATGAGATGATTGCTATTTCGTGGCAGAGTTTCAAAAAAGATATGACGGAAGACCTGCCGATTCTAGTCTTCTTCCTGATACTTTTCTCAGTTTTTGGGGCGCTATATATTTTGTTTGGGGAAAAGGCGGTAATATATATTATCGCTGGACTTATAGTTTTGGGATTCCTATTCTCAATTCTCGTGTCTATACGGGGCGTTTATATCCGAGCAAAGAAAGAATGCAACGAGTAATTTGCCCCTTGCGTTTTTCTCTGTGATGTGCTACAATATTTTCGTCACGGAATGGTCAGGATTTTTAGTTTATACAAGTGTAATAACCGCCGCACCTGTCTCAAGAATCCTGCTTCCGTGACAAGAACAGTGAAAACGAGAAACAGGACGGCGGTTTCTTTTATGCCATATTATTCTGGATTTCAATCTCTAATATCGGAATCATTCAGGTTTTGGTTCAAGGACGATGTGATAATCGAGAACTATCGTCCAGACTGGCTTCACGGAATGGAGATAGACCTATATATACCTAAATACCATGTTGGATTCGAGGTTCAAGGCCAACAGCACTATCTATTTGTCCCCAAGTGGCAACACTCCGTTTCAGACTATTTAGCGCAAAGAAAAAGAGACGAACTAAAGCGAAGCATTGCTCGAAAAGAGGGTGTTCGCATTTTTGTCATTCAAGAATTTGATGGGCTGTATCAGAAATTAAGAAACAACGTCAATGGGAAGCAGTTCGCAATACTACCGTATTTATTAAGGGAAAGAATCAAGAAATACAGGCAAAACATCAACGTAGCGCGAGAAGGATGGATTGCATTCAAGGTGAAGCGAAACGAGATAATTCCAATCAATCGCGCCTCTAGTCAGTATCTTAAAGAACACCCAGAACTCAAAATGTCCTAGTCATAGTAATGTCTGCCATCCCAACTCCTGCTAGGACAGGAAGTGGAACACACCCGTAACCGAGATGCTTAGGGCGACCAAAAGTTTCCAGGAGAGGCTGGACGATTCTCGGCACAAATTAACCGTCACGAATCCCCACTTTAAGGTGAAATTCCGGGGGAAGGACGATATACTGCTGGTAGGAACACCTCGCCGGACATAGTGACCGGGCGGCGCGTCAGTATATGTGTTACCATTGGCAATCCTAAATCATGCTTTTTCCGAGCATGGTATAGGACTGTGTTGCCTCGTTCCTTCGTCACTTCGGCATGTTCTCCCCATCTTTCACAATCGTTCTCTTTTACGGTAAGATATTGGGGTACAAAGACGTTCACAATGAGAACGTAAAACAGCGCGAACGCTTTTGTGAGCGCACGCCGTAGGCGTAACTGTCTTGTCTACCACAGATTCTATTAGGGCAGAGAGTACAGCGTCTTTAATGAGGAATACGCTACGGTCGTTATGCGAACAGACTGGCGCGGATACTTTAATAAGGAAACGCGCTATTAAAGCTTAGGTCACTAGCGGGGATATGGTACAGAATACCTATACACAGCATTAGTGAGAACGGTTATAATGGGCGCATAGGAGAACAAACATGGGAATTTTATCATGGGATAAACCAGCACAAGTGATGACTAAAGACGAGTGGAGTTCTATCTCTGCTGACTCGGCTCCTGCCGGTGTCTATACTCCGAATATGTCAAGAGAAGACTCTAAAAAGTGGAAGGCGCGTAAGGTCGGATTTAAGTCTGGTCATCCACAAATCGAGATTCGCAGAGAGGCGATGGTGATTGTGGTTTCTCTCGGTGGTGGGTATAAGTACAAGTTTTATACTCCTGATAAAACAAAGGGCATCAATGTCCACATTTCTCAGAGTGGGGCGGCTCAGATCACATTCAAGGAATTTGACCAGATGGTAGAGGCGATACTTGAGGCGCAGGACGTTCTGGAGGAAACATGACTGAACACTACACCCTGCCCGTAACAGGGCAAGACACCACCGACTTTGACGAATACTACCAAGCATGGCACTCGTTAGCAGAACCCATTGAGAGGATGTTCGGCATGACTCTTGCGGCGTTCGATCCGGGGATGTCCTTTGTGGACGGACAAAACTACATCACGCTACCGATATGGTTCGTGAAGAAATTTAATCCTGACTCAGCGCCCATCCCCCGATAAGGACTATCGCCAGAGTGAGTAGGGTGAACAGTTCGTTGTACATACGCTCATCATATCTCTGAAAGGGTAACAGCGCAATTGGTGGAACGTCCCATTTAAGTAGTGGGCAGAAATACACATGGAGAACAGAATGAAGACTAACAAAGAGAAATACGACTCCTATTTAGGAATCATCAACGACTACTACGCCAGTAGACTGCGTGGAATGTTTCCGAGCGGGTTTCCTGTGCAAATATACAGGATTAACGAGAAGTACGAGATTGTTCCAGTCGCTATCAAGGAAACCCGCTTTAGCGTTGGCGTGTACAGCAAAGAAAAGCCAACCCGTGAGGACGTAGCGAAAATTAAAGCCACATCTGAGAATTTGGGGACACTCACGCCAGAGCAGGTATTATTTGAGTATCAAGAGAAACGGGGACTATTCACGGCTCTTGGCGCGTACCGGATGAGTGAGGTTCTTAAGAAAGAATCTGTAGCATTCAGTCCAGACGAGAACTAATAAATATTGCAGTCGAGAATGTGGCTCGTATGACCAAATGTCCCACGAGGGGTAGTACGGAATACCCATTGAAGGCATGACGGGAACGAGATATAATCAGGGCAAGAACAGTCATTAAGGACTCTCACATGGACACCGAACTCGACCTAAAGACCGCATCCCGTGAAGAACTGGTGGGCGAAATCACCATGCTCCGACTAGAATTGGGGCGGGAACGCGCTGAACACCAGATGACGAAGAAGTTACTCAAGAGTTCCAACATGGGCATGGAGTACTCCTTGAAGAAAATGAACGCTATGTCGGAAGAACTGGTGAAACTGAAGAGATTGTCACTGTAATGGTGCATGTCGATATGTTCACAGACGGAAGTTCCCCTGAAAACTCTAAGGGACACGGCAGAGGGGGATACTGTGCGATTCTGGTGAGCGGGGATCGTGAGAGAGTGGTGTCGGGAGCGTTACAGAACACCACCAATAATATCGCTGAGTTGACTGCCGTACTTGAAGGGATTAAGGCGCTTCGTGTTCCGTGCGACGTGCTTATAACCACAGATTCCAAACTGGTGATTGGATGGATACATGGATGGGACACCGAGAAGAACGTCCCCGATCCTTCTAAGAAGTTCAAGCGAAAGGACTTTGAGTGCGCCAAGATCGCTCGGAAGATTGACGACGCCATTGCGAGCGGTAAACATATCGTGACTTTTCATCACGTGAAGGGCCATAACGGACACGAATTTAACGAGCGTTGCGATTTAATTGCAAGACAGGAGGCAGACAGTGTTATTGCATGATCGAGAATGGGAAGACTGCACAGAATGTGGACGGCACAAGACTCTTATTCGAGAAGAGGAATACGGGTGCGACTACTGCAAGAAAGTCGTCACAGGCGATACTCTTACAGTGGACGTGTTTAATAAAGACCACGACACGAAGCGGTACGAGTTCTGTTCGTGGTTGTGCTGTCTCAAGATGACCAAGAAACTCAAGAGTGACTACTTTATCAACCTGCCCATGCTACACTTTGACGAACAACCGAAAGGGCAACGCGCTAGGGATTTTTGGGCAGCGATTAAGGAACTTGGTACTAAATAACTACTGACATTCGTTCAGAAATAGACTACAATAGCGTCATCTCACAGAAAACAAAGGAGTCCAATGAGCATTATCGACGTTTCAACCATGAAGTCGGTTACTTTTGAAGAAGACAGTGTGTATAAGCTGCTTAAAAGCGCCGCCAAGTATCTTAAAGAGCACGACATTGTAGATGAAGAGTTCGGGACGTATTATGGCGAGGGTGTGGTCTACGAGTGTCAGGCAGACTCCCCTAAGCGTCTTACTCTGACGTTTAACATGGACGTTCCTGATCAGTACATTCTACCCGACTAACGTCATATTCTGATTGGAGGCAATCGTGGCAAAAGTAAGTCGTAAGGAACTAGATGCGGCATTGGGGTTCGTGGGCAAGGTGGTTAAGACTCGGACGACGCTACCCGTATTGTCGTGCGTGAAGCTGGATTTGAATGGTGATATTACCATCCAGGCAACAGATTTGACTACGACCCTCAAACAAAGTATTCAGTCGGAGAATGGCGCATCCATGTATACGTGGGCAACATGCGTTCCGTATGACAAGTTCAAGACGGTCGTAGGAGTTAGTGCTAGTGATGAAGTCGAACTGACATTGAATGGAGACACACTAACCGTCAAGAATGGCAAGACGACTTCTAAGATTAGGTGTCTGTCTATTGAGGACTATCCGCTGATTGACTATGGCGGGTTCTCGGAAGTGTGCATGATTCAGAGTGCCTTACTCATTAAGGGCGTGGGGCGAGTGAGTCACGCTGCGAATCCAGACTCTAATCTTCCAAAGGTAAACAGTGTGTATCTCGATGGCATGGGAGACGGACTTAACTTGGTGTCGCTGGACGGCGTAGGCGTCATGGCGATGCTGGAAACTGGCGTGAAACCGTCTTCAGCGTTTGAAGTGATTCTGCCACTGGCAAGCACCAGTTTTCTGTCTGCTCTGAACGGATTGGTGACGATTTCCCTTAAAGAGAATCAAGTGATGTTCTCTACAGGCGTAGAAACGGTTATCTCGCAGTATACTCAAGACAAGTATCCTGAGTATAATCGGCTCATCCCGAAAGACTTCAAGTTCTCCATCCTCGGAGAGACGACTGAGATGGTACAGGCGCTCAAGGTGTCTCAGGTGTTCGGCAAGGATGACTTCAATGTGGCGGTTATGCAAGTGAGTCCAGCAAAAGGTAGCGCGTCTATCTCGTCTCGAAGCACAGAACTGGGCGATGGCGGCGCAGAAGTATCGCTGACCGTAGAGGGCATGGACATCGACTTCAAGTTGATGTTCAACGTCAAGTACATGCTGGACACGCTGAGTAACGCTACCGCGAACTACCTGATGCGTGTGGGTGACGACCGCGCAATCGTTCAATCCGCTTTACAGGACGGATGGACGGGCATGGTTGTCTTTATGCAACCGAAGTAAAAGGAGATTGAGATGATTGAGATTGTATCTGTGAATCAGTTCGGCGATGTTCTTCCATTGAACTTTGAGTTTATTGGTTCCGCACCCGAATCAAGTGTTTATCGGGGTATTTACGAGATGTACTGCGGAGATGTTACCGTACTACAGAAAGAAGATGAGGAAAATACAACCTATCAACTTCCTATGCCAGAGTTCGGTGTATGACTGAATCCACCACTGTTACCGTTTCTGGATATGCCTATTCCGTTACAGACGCGCAGGGGAAGGTCAATACCGTCTGCAAGGACAGGACGTGCTCATGCGGTAAAGAGAACTGTTGGCACGTTCGCCAAGTGCGATTGTATCTCAATAAGGGTGGAGCAAAAGCTCCTGACGCGCCAGAAGTCAACACGGAACACTTGGATGCCCTGTTTACGGGTAACGAGAATTGGCACAGTGTACCCCATGTTGTAACTCCTTACCAGAGTCCGTACACCCTAAGATACTGGGCAGAACGAGCGGCGAAACTCAAGACGCTTAAGACAAAAATGGACTCGGACGGGGAACAGAACAAGTTGGACGCCGTGGGGCAGTATTGGTTTGATTTGGCGCACATGACGACTCAGGAAGTCCAGGATAAGTGGCGACTAAACGAGCCAGAGTTCTCGTTATGTAAAGTAATCGCGTGAGAGGTTTTCATGAACATTAGAGACTTCACAAAAGAACAACTCGAAGAAGAATTAGCGCGTAGAGAAAAAGACGATCAACCCAAGCCACTAGAAGAACCTAATTGGTTGCCTCTTTACAAGATGTGCTTATCTCGGTTAGACGATATAACCAATGGAGATGCCGACTCAGACGGCAGACAATACATTTACGAGGCGGCGATGACGGCGGTATTCGGGAATGGAGTATGGGTATATATTAACGAGATGACACCATAGACAGTTACCTTCGTACTATGGACGACTGTGTGCTAGATGTTGTAAAATGAGTCATCAAATCAAAGGAGTCTGAAATGAGGGGCGATATTGCAGTTGGCGTATTGGCGTTATTGGGCATTGGCGCGTTAGTCCTGATTCTCCCAGTGTTCTATTTCCTGATGGGCGCGTTTACGGGATGGATTCTCTCCAATGTGTTAGTCTTTGCGGGTAATTGGGTGGTAGCCGGTCTTGCGCTTCTTCGCCTAGAGGTGACTCTGGCGCAACTTCCCCTACTGTGCGGAACACTGGGATTTATTGGCGCATACTTCGTTAAGTCGAGTAGCGTCTCAAAGAAGTAGACATGGCATTTCACGACTCCGACTATCTATCCTACGCCTTTCGCCAATCTCAGAAACTAACTGAGACATTAAAGATGGCATACAAGAACCACGACCATGACGAGAGTCCGTCCATTGGTATGGTTTTGGCGGGGTTGATAATCGAGTCGGAGTAGATGAGTAGTCTGTTGTTGGCGGTTATCATGGCGAAGAACACGGAGGACAAGGAATGAGTTATTGGCCGATTGGGAACAAATTCGTAGGGGTGATTCATCCCGCAGAGAGCGAGAAGACTCAGGTCTCGCAACGAAAGCATCACATTTGGGTCGTTGACCAGAGCGGCAGTATGGGCTACTATACTCAGCAAGTAGCAGACGATATGTGTACGCACCTGAAAGAAGTCCCATCGGGCGACTTCATGACGGTGGGGTATTTCAGCGGTGTTGGGGATTATCGGTGGTTCGTCAAGGGCACTCGTGTAGTTGACCAAAGGGATTATGATGCCGTTGCCAAGATTATCCAGAGCAATGCGCGTTCCCGAAATACAACGTGCTTTAGCGAGATTCTGGCGAACGTCCCCACGGTCATTGCGGATGTTGCGCCCCTTGTGGATACCGTTGAATTGGTTTTCCTGACAGATGGATACCCTGTTGTGCCGTCCTACGACCGCGAGAAGAAGGCAATCTTTAACGCCATTAAGGACATTAAGGGACAGATTTCATCGGGTCTCTTAGTGGGATATTCGGATGGATATAACCGTCAGCTTATGACCGAGATGGCGCAAGCGTTGGGTGCTACATTGCAACACGCTGACGAGATTCGGGACTTTGGCAAGGCATTGGGCAAGATTGTCGTCAAGCAGGGCAAGAAGCGCACAACGATTACGCTCCCTGCGGGTTCTGACGCCGCCTTCGCTATCGAAAACGGGCGCGTGGTCATCTACTCCGTGGAAAACGGTGTGGTGACTGCCCCGACTGGCACGAGCGTCTATTTCGTGACGAGCAAATCAGACGGGAAACCCGTTGCGTCTATGGTCGCGTCCAAGATGGTTGACCCCTATCAACCCGTCTACGCAACTGCACTGCTGTCTCTGCAAAGTGGGGACGTAGATGGCGCTTTGTCCATTCTAGGTGATGTAGGGGACGTGGCGATTGTCGAGAAGTTGGGTTCTGCTATCACGAACAAAGAGTTCGGTGAAGTGGAGTCCATGATTCAGGATGCCGCTACGGATATTACGAAAAGGTTCTTGAAAGGTCAGAAGAAGGGATGTGCGCCAAAAGAGGATGCCTTCGACTTGATTGACCTACTGACGCTATTGCAGAACGACCCCGAAGCGCGTCTATACCCGCGTCACAAGGAGTTCAAGTACAAGCGTATCGGTCGTGTCAGTAAAGTCAAGGACGGGTATCCAGAGTTCAAGGCAGACGAGAATGTGTCTGTTCCTATCTCTTCTGGTCTTGTCGGGAACTCGAAAGAACTCAATATTAGTGTGGGTGTCAACATTCCGGGTACGGTTGAATTGCCCGATGAGGAGAACGGAGTCACGCGAGAATCGGTCGGGCTTCCGAAGGTGTTCAACTCCAGTATCTTCCGAACGTACAACGTGATTGCGAACGCCCTGCCGAATGTAACCAGACTACCCGTAAGCGTTGGGTACGCCACTTTCCGGGAGTTGGACAGAATCGGTGCTATCGCAGAATCCATCAAAAAGGACGACGGTTCTGTTATTCATGTCTTAGACTTATCCGCCGTCCCTGCCTGTAATCGTGTTCGCGGCAAGACGGCATGTAATTGGGACGATCTGGCGAAGAAGTCCGTTGAGTCTGCCATCGTCGGCAACACCTTAAAGGTTCTCAGGGCGAAGTTGGACGAACTCGACCCAAATAAAGAGTTCAAGCGCCCTGTGACGATGACTCCCGAACAGGAGGCGTTCCTATCAGAGTGTGGCATCAAGTCTGACGGTTCGTATTCGCCTCCGATGGTTGAGGAAGACGCTACAGACGTGATGAAGATTCGCACCTTCGAGATTAAGGTTTCCAAGACGAGTCCCGTAACTATGAAGGACTTCGCTGAGATGGTCAAGGGTAACAAGAAGATGAACTTCACGGGCGATATGATGATGTTGGGTCAATCGGATATGGACGCAATGCCCAAGTCAACGGGCGCGGCAATTCAGTGGTTGAACGACCGGATCACCATCCTTAAAGACAAGAAGCGCCATATCGATGCAGACATTAACGCGAGACGATACGCCATTGCGCTCGGTGGACACTGGAAGAAATATCACAACACGGCAGAGGCGGAATATATCGTTCCCGTGACGGGTTTCAAGACTCAAAGTAGCGCGGTTGTGACGTTTTTGTTCAAAGACGACGTTGAAAAGAAAATCTAATCTCACAGGAGAATAGCATGTCAGTTATCGCTCACGTAACAGGGAAAATCAAGGACGACGAACACGTTAGTATGGTCTATGCTCCAAGCGGTACGGCTGTTCTGAAGTTACGGTTCTCGAAGAATGTAGGCACAAAAGAGAAACCGGAGTTCAACAACTTTCAGGCGGTACTCTTCGGAAAACAGGCCGAATCGCTGTCCAAGTTCATTAAGGGCGGAACGACGTTCGCTCTATCTGGTCGCCAGAAAGTCGTGACTTACGAGAAACGCGATGGTGGTACTGGCGTATCTATCGAGATTGTCGTGACGGATTTTGAGTTCACCGGAGACAATAAGGGCGAAAAGAAGCAAGAAGAGTCCGAGGATTCAGAACCAGAGTTCTAGGTGAAACTATCGGGGTGACTGGTGATCTCTCTCCACCAGTCACCCCAGACTCTCCAGCGCCCAACACGGATTGCACCCGACCGCCGATCATGCCGGAGTTGAGCGTTACGGTTGACCATCGGCAGTTGGGTCGGTGGCGGCGGGTGAAGCCGAGGTCGTTGGGCCGCTTCTCGTAAATAGGAGTCTCTATGGAATGCCAGCGTTGCCACAGGCCAGCAAGGCCTGGAAAATCAGAAAATAGCGAAGCACGTCCGTTTAGACGTGCAAGCGAAGGGCTTTGCGCTAATTGCGTCGTTACCCAGTTTTTTATGGAATTTCCCCCGTTTCAAATTGGAGTCAAAGAGCATGGACTGAAACAAGTTTTGGGCTTCAAGCCAATGCGCGACCAGTTTGTTTTAGTTTTGCAGGCCGGAAACAGCGAACTAAAACCAGAAGAAATTGACTGGGCCATTATTGAGCAAAACTGGGAACTTCCTTTTCCACCAGCGCGGCCCAACCCTCGCGTCAAGCGGACGGGCGCACCGAGGGCGCGTAAATCCACCAGTGCGTGAGCGCCCGCCGCTTACGCGAATCGTTGGGCGGCATCTTTCGCCCGGAGGAAATCATGAAGATCAGAAAAATTGAACGGCCATTCATCGCTCATTGCATATCGTGCGCTAAGACAGAAAACATATGCCTGATACCACATCGCGCAAATGGCAATATGGTTGGCTGGATTTTCGCGTGCGCAGCGTGCGCGCCAGCGCTATATGACGCAACGCTGAAAGTCGTTGTTGAACAGGCCGCCGCCCAACACGGCGTGCAGCCGACCGCCGATCATGCGTCGGCCAGCGATTCAACCGACATTGAAAATGTAGCAGGTCGCGGCGGCTGACGCCGGGGCCGTTGGGCGGCTTTCTTGGAGGACAAATGATCAAAACAGATGAAGGGTTGGGCGGTTGGACTATCCGTGTTATCAATGGCGGAAAGACGACTCGCTTTGAATGTGCGCAGTACATCGTTAAGCGTGGCGGGATTAACTGGTTTGACTGGGATCGTGCCATGCGCGACGCTGAGAAATTGGACGCCGCCCAACACGGCGTGCAGCCGACCGCGCCAGTAGCCAAGCGCAAGAGCGCCAAATCGACCAGCCGAAAATCTAGCACGGTGCGCGGCGGCTGACGCCGGGGCCGTTAGACGGCAACTCTATGCACGGTAATTCGGTCTGTCAGAATTGTGGTCACAGGAAGTCTCAGCATTTCAGGTTCGCAGCATCGGGCGGCTTCGTAAAACGCATCGGGCCGTGTCAGATGTGTCAGGGCCGTTGTTCCTCTTTTATTGCAAGCAGCCGCCCAACACGGCGTGCAGCCGAATTGCCAAGTAGCGCGGGGTCGGGCGCTCAGGCTGATGACAGTCAAAACTCTAAGTCGGCAATCGGCTGACGCCGAGGCCGTTGGGTGCTATTATACCACGCACTACCTGTTCTGCCACGGTTGACGCCATCCCTTACTGAGTGACGTGTTGCTGCCCGTCCAACCAAAACTGGCGAGCATGGCCGAAATATCTTGTGGAACCTCATCTGGTTTTTCAGAATCTACTACGAGTATTGCATCCGTTAATGCGCGTAAAGCGTCCACAATTTGATCTGGTTTTGGTGAGTTTTTGTTCGACTTTACTTTCGGCGTATCGTAAACCACGTGGGACATGGTTCGGCGCTCTACGGTTCCCAATAGTTCGTTCTCCATATCAGGGTCGTACCCCAACTCAAGTCTAGTGTGTTCCGTATCCCCGTATATATGACTCAGCATGTACCGCTTGAGTTGTTCGGTGAGAAGATACTTGCGCCAGTCCTTAATGATCTTGCCATCTTTTCGGTGTTCTAGCACGATCTGGTCGTCTTTATTGGTTTCCGTGACCATTTTGCCCGTGACCATATCAATCTCGACCGTGCTATTGAACTGGGTCATCTTAATTTTGCCCTCAAATAGCGCCTTGTATTTATCCTCCATCATGTAGTGATACTGAACCTTATTGTCCATAGACAGCATGACGCACTTTCGATTAAGGGTGTTTTCCCAAAGGTGTTGAAGGACTTCTAATTGGCGAGGAGATGGAACGCCGTAAAGGGATATTCTCGCGTAAGTCTGCCACGGTGTCTTATCTGCGTATTGGACGGCAAGTAGGAACGTGGTGGGGTCAGGAGACTCACCGTAGTCCCACCCAATTACAGCCCTAAGTGGATTGACGCTAGGGATTCTGAGAAGTTCGTACAACTTGCTCGTGTTGATCGCTTTCTCAACATCTCCTGATGCTGCTCTCGCAATGTAGTATTTGTACCCATTGGGTTGTCCCACTGTCTTGTTGAACGAGATAGTCCCCGCATTAAAGGACGAAATCGCCTCACTGCCCCATTCTCCTTGAACCTGAGTATGATAGTCTTGCGAGAATACTCCTCCGAAGAGGTCTTCCATCTCCTTCGCGTATCCGGGAGAACTCGTATATAATGGATTCGCGGTGATCATTGACGCCCGATGACGACTCCATGAGTCTCCGTCGTGAGTCTGGTCTAATTGATAGAATGGTGTATCTCGGACGCCATTCGGAACTCCCGCATACAACCATTGGCAGGTTGGTTTTGCCCCACCCGCACGAGAACGGTGACACGCAAAATTCCCGAAGGCCATCTCGTCGCAATAGATTTTATGAGGGTGCGGGCCAGTCATATTCCGATCATCGATAGACCCTTCGATTCTGAAATGAATGGTCAACCCGTTGTTTGTTGCGATTTTTTGAGACTCTGAACTTCTGTGCCATGTTTTGATAAGAGAACTGAACAAGATATTCTCTTTCAACTTAGAGAACACGCGGTCTGCTAATTGGCTCATATGCCCAGAAGTCGGAGTTACGGTTAGAATTTCGTCGTCTCTCGATCTTGGGTCTGGAAGATACGTCACGGCATCGCGGGAAATGCGTCCAACGATACCGACTGTCTTGGCAACGCTACGTGAAGTACATAAAAGGACGCGCTTAGACTCATCTGCGAACATTAATTTCTGTTCAAAACTAAGCCCAAGAGAAAGATCACGCTGTTGGTAGAATAGCGAAAAGAGAATCTGGTCGCACAGAATCATTCCAAGAGAGAACTCGCCGTCCTTCTCTAGCATGGAGCGCCCAATCGGGTTTTTGGACGAGGATACGTCTTCTATTTCTTCTATAGTGGTATCAAGCGTCGAATTCTTCGGTTGAGTCGTCTTCGGTCTTGCCATCTAGTTTTCCAATCTTATTTATTGCCGCTCTGGTGAAGTTCTGCCAGTTTCCGTAGTTAATCACAAATTGCTGCTTGCACGACGGACACGCCGAGCGCCATTCCCAATCCACATCTTCCCTGAAGTGAAAAACGATAAACCCCTCGTTAATCTTCGTGTGTGCCTTGTTGTTAATACAAACGGGACACATGATAACGATGGATTTCTCTGCCATAAAATTATATGCTTGCTTGTGAAGGCGTGGCAGGTATTCCTCGTATTCCGACTCCCCGCGAGAGGATCGGGACTTTCGGTCAATGCCCAGCGCAGAGGCAATCTGACGGTGTTGGGCCATGAGGGTCGATAGCGTGTCGCTGAGTGATTTGGCGGTCTTAGAGTCAGATTCCCCAATGTTACTCAGCTTCTCTGTAAACGCCTCTATGCCGACCTCTAATCTTGCCAAGTTCTTAATCTGGCTCCGGTCGGACTCAGTAAGACTAGAGGCATCAAGGTCGTTCTCGTAACTCTTTATTCTCTCGTTAATCTTTTGCTCGCCGCTACGGTCGTCTATATCTTTGGCGACATAGGCTACTTTCCGAGTGGTTTTCGGGTCTTCCGGTTCCGGGTCGCTCCAATAATCCTTCAGTTCTGTGCTTTTACTCATGCGTTCCTTTCTCTCACGCGATTAGTTGACATAATTATTGTACGCGCAAATGTACGGTGTGTCAATTAAGTATCATGGTACTGTTGCAATATGCTCAAAAAACGCTATAATTTAAGATATGAACCGCACTAGGAGACTACTGTGAATTGGGATTCCCCCTTAAAAAACGGCAAAACGGCACGAGAAATCGTTATTGAGATTGGCGGAGAGAGGACGGACAAGGAACTTGTTTCTCAATTGAGCAAAATGGGATTCAAAACTACCGACAAGGCGGTGCGTGGTATTCGGATGCGGGCCAATGTGGTTAAACCACAAACAAACTCTAGCCCACGCGATGTGCAGAGCGTCAAAGGGGATACGTGGTCAATCTCACTAGATAGAACTCCTATTAGCACCCAAGATGAGTTAGTCAAGGCGTATCAGATAGACATGGGACTGTGGGAGATTACCGAACTTCGTATTAGTCGCTACGAGGTCGTTCACGGTACGCAAGCGACTGGCGACTCGAAGATGTGGTTGCGAGATGGAGACGGAGATTATACCGTTACCCCTCTGAATAGCATCAGGGCAACTCTCAAGAAGCGCAGGGAAATTGAGGACGCGCGAAAAGAAATAGACGCGCTCAAGATCGCGGCCAAACTGGTATCCCCTGCCGTAAAGCCCATAAAATACCCCAATAAGATGTCTGATAATATGCTGGAAATGTGCCTCCCCGATATGCACTTTGGAAAAGTTGGATGGCACTTGCAGACGGGATACGAGGACTATGACGTGTCTATTGCCCGACGAATCTTCGAGGAAGCAGTCCCCACTCTTCTGTCTCGCGTAGAACCCTACAAGTTTGGCGAGGTATTGTTTGTGGTCGGGAACGACGTGTTTCACACCGACAACTCAGGGAACACCACCTATTCTGGCACTCAGGTAGACGGCGACACGCGCTACCACAGGACGTTCAAGATTGTCCGAGAAGTCATGGTAAACGCGATTGACACGCTACGGCAGATCGCTCCGGTTAAGGTGCTGGTTGTTCCGGGGAATCACGACCGAATGACGGCGTGGCACTTGGGCGACTCTTTGGAGTGCTGGTTCCATAAGTACAAGGACGTGACGATCAATAACGATCCGTCTGCGCGGAAGTACGAACGATGGGGAAAGGTTCTCTTGCTATTCTCGCATGGGGACAAAGGCCGTCGCATGGACTACCCGTCCCTCATGGCGTCAGAGCGGCCCGAAGATTGGGGGCAAACCCTTTACCGAGAGATTCACACGGGCGATAAGCACCAGACAAAAGTTGAGGAGAAGTTCGGTATTCGCGTCAGGATTCTGCCATCTCTGAGCGGTACGGATACGTGGCATTCCGAGAATCTGTTCGTTGGTAATCAACGTCAAGCAGAGGCATTTGTGTGGAACAAAGAGGCGGGATTACTTGGAACTGCAATTTACACCTACACCGGGAGGTGACATTGCCTGTTTCGTTTGCCGGTTGAAATACTTGCGTAGCAAACTATACGGCGACCAGTACAACGAGCAAGAGGTACGGGAGTTCCTGAAATGGTTTCACGAGTGGCACTTGACAGAATTTCCAGATGAAAAGGATAAGTGATATGGCGCAAGTCGTACTCATTACTGGCGAACCGGGACAAGGGAAGACCTATCTAGCGGACAGGTTGTCTGAAAACAGAATATGCGGAATAGTTCATCTCGATAGCGCCTATGTGGATTTCATCAGAGACAGGCATCCGTCTCTGTACCTATCCGATATAGCGTGCGTGGTGTCTCAGCACTATAAGACAGTGTTAAGCGTTCACAGACTGGGGAGGTCTCAGTGGAAGAAATATGTCTTGGCGCTTATTAAAGAGGAATTGGCAGGTAACGCCCTGTTGATTGTGGAGGGATACTTACTTACATCAGTCTTAGAAGACGTTCTTAAAAGTCTTCCCAAAGACACGTCTATCGTCAACGTTATTGTCCGAGACAGGCGATACTACACGGAGTCTAAGATAAACGAACTACAGTCGTGGTATCTGTGAGGCGCTTATTACTGGCGTGTATTTTCGTTACATTCTGCGTAACGAGAATCGCGTCTGCGTCACCACTAGACCCCATTCCAGACTTTCCTAAATGGACAACGCCAGAATGCCTCACCACTATCGGGCGCATTACTCAGCACGAAGTTGGCGACATGGACGAGATTGCATGGCGTTTTCTGGCGTCCCAAGTGATGTATGACGTTCGGAGACTCGGATGCGAGAACCTGACGCAGTGGCGATGGGCAATCGGTGCGCACTCATTCAGGTTTCGGGAAGACGTGGCGCAAGTCGTCATGGACGTAGTGATGGTATATCCCAATATGGCGTATCCGAGATGCCAGTTTGTCGGCAGTCTGGGGGACATTAGGCACTGGAAGGCTGCGGGGTACAGGGTGTCGGTAGACTATCGGCACAGTGTCGGCGGTTTAACGGTAATTGGGGTTAATTGCGAGTGAGACAGAAGTACCATTGCAAGATTTCCGAGAATGATTATAATGACAGTCAGAGAACACGAAGCGTGGTTAGTTTCGTAAATGCCGGAATAACAGACCTAATCAAAAATGAGTCCTTCGGCGGTCGTGCGTTACTCTAAGACGCAATGGTTGACGGTTCATCAGTACGGTACTGATCCGAACGGTTGTCGGGAGCGACGCCCACTGTCGTCTTGCTAACGATAAACAGAAGGGTGTCGGGTTCGGTCTGCAATCTGGGTAGACTACTCACCGAAGTCGTACCAGACTACGCAGGAAAGATGGGTTCGATTCCCGTCCCGTCAATTAGAATAAATAGTGGTAAAATGCCTCACTAGCTCAACTGGACAGAGCGACAAATTTCTAATTTGCAGGTTGGAGATTCGAGTTCTCCGTGGGGTACAAGGCTTAATGCCAGCGAAACATAGGGGCTGTTTTCCGTTCATAGTCGAATCGAGAGCGTAGAACGGCGTACATGGGAATGAACCGGAATCGATTTCAGTGGAAGGAAAACGTCACGAGCGGTAGGCGTTCTGAATCCTAATGAACGCAAATATCAAATGCTAACTCTAGCAAGTTGACACACCCTGCCTTCGCGCAGGCGTCGTTAGCCGAGGCGTTATTCGGCAATGCAGTACAGGCTTCCGTCGCCTAGTAGTAAGACGGATGGTGGAGTGATACCGAAGTCAGGGTATCCCTGTTTCGTAGACTTTCTCAAAGTCTGACACGCTCGTAAGAATGATGTAACCGGAATCTGAGAGACTGGGGTTCGACTCCCCACATTTCCACTAGATTGCGCGGCGGCATGTCCTCCCACTGCGAAAAGCGGACTGGATACTTGGCGTGACGAACGGTGGATGGAGTTCTCAGAATCACTCGCTGATACCGTCCCGATGTGGCTAATCTGAGGTAACGCGGGAGTCGCGCAATCTTACTGAAATTGACTATTGACAACGGTCGCAATATCCTTTATGATTGTTCACATGAAACGCTTATCGTATCAGAATTGGTTTTTGGCGAATACCCCCGAATTGGGGAATCTCGTCACGCGCCATGACGCAGGGGACAAGATGTAGCGGTTTCGCTCTTGAAGGATTGGATTGGCGCTTGGGCGAACCGCAAGGAACGACAAGCGTTTTTAGTATCTGCGGGTGGAGCCGGAAAGCGAGGCGATTCCCTGTCGAGGAATAAGTAGTGGGGCCAGTACCCATCATCCGCGCCTTTGCCGACAAAGTTCAAATGGATGAACGTATCTTTGGTAAAGATAAGGTTGGGGATTCGAGCGCCCCTGTTGGCTCTGATTTTGGATAACTGTCACCGATCGGGCTACGTGTAACCCGTAGCACATTGCGAGAGTATCATCGTTGGTTGCGATGTAGGGTAGCAATAAGAAAGCGCCTGACCAGCGGGTGTGAGAACGACCGTATAGTTCTCCGCTCGGTGACAGTTATTCAGAAACGCCGACATGATGGGAAGTGGCATACCTCTACGGCCTAAACCCGTGGGCTTGCAGATTCGAGTTCTGCTGTCGGCACTGTCGCCTGATTATATCTCGTGACCTACAGAAGTTTCGATGGCTGTACTGGCATAGCGAAACAGCCATTCCTTAACAATTGAAAACATTCCAGAGTCGTCTAGTCGGCAGGACGTTACTTTCGTACAGTAATAGCGCCCGTTCAATTCGGGTCTCTGGATCAACGAGACCGTCGTCCAATCCGGTAGGGCGCTATCCTTCCAAGTTAGATATGATGGGTTCAAATCCCACCGGTCTCTTATCCCGATTCCGCTACTTAGTGTTGTCAATATCCGAAATCAGTGGTACAATTATATTCAAAACTGGAGTCGAGATATGAACTGTCCAAAATGCGGCAGGGAATTTAATTCCAAGAGAAGTGTAGCGGGACATTTATCTTATTGTGGAAAAACCGATAAGATAAAATGCGATTCGTGCGGAAAGCCAATTGCTAGAGTGTCGATGACTAATCATATAAATTGGCACAAGCGTCACGATAAACCATGCAAAAACTGTGGCGGGATCGCGTTCGGTAAAAATGTGTTTTGCGGATCGTCGTGCTTTGCGTCTTACAATAACAAACGAAGGACGAGAAACAAAAAACCAGATACGATATGTGAACAGTGTGGTCTTCCAACAAAAAACCCGTACTACAAAAGGTTCTGTTCTATGAAGTGCATATCTGAAAACAGGATATTGGAAAATATATCAAAAATGAATGGCGGAGAAAAAATAGAACCTCCGTCCGTCAGGAGAACCATTCTCGCCACAAGAAAGCATGTTTGCGAAATATGCGACGGATCGGTTTGGAATGGTTTAGAAATTCCCTTGATAGTAGATCACATTGATGGAAACCCATACGATAATAGACTAAGTAACCTTAGATTGATATGCCCAAATTGTGACGCGCAAACTGACACATATAAAGGTAAAAACAGAGGAAATGGAAGAGTGGCGAGAAAAGAAAGGTACAGAGCTGGTAAGAGTTTCTAGCTGATGTCGCCTAATTGGTATGGCGCTCCCCCTGTACGGGAACATAATTGTCGATTCGACTTCGACCATCAGCTCTTGGGCAATAGCCAACTATCGGATCGTTGGAGCGGATTGTAGACCCGTGTACTTAGTACGCAGTGTTCGACTCACTGATTGCCCACTGAATCTCAAGATAGACAGACAGCGAGACAGAACAGGAGAAAGACAGATGATTATCAAGATGGAAACAGAGAACGGCAGGCAGTTACCCGAACTCGCAGAATCGGACGGGAATGGAGACGGAAACTACACTAAAGAAGTATGGAAGGGGGGATGGCGATTCGTGGATGGACTCGAAAATGTTGAGTATCATACCGTGAGCGGTTATCCGAATATCCCGCTAGATCAATACGATGAGACATTCTTGAATGTGGCGCGAAATGTTGGATTCCCGACAAGCGCTATTATTACCGCAAGTCGTGGTGATAAAAGCGTAATTATCGGGTCTAACTTGAGCGTGTACTTACTGAACGACAACGGTAAGACGATTGAGCGGCTGAACTAGAAATTGTCGTCTATCTTGAGGTTTTAAGTCTCAACCACCATGCGTGGTAGCGAGGTCTTGGGACGCGAAAGCGAACCTTGCAAGAGCAACGGGGGCGGCAGGCGTGTCGCTCCCAGCAATACGGGTCGGGATAGAGGTAGCGGAGAATACTTGCAATATTCTTGTCTTGAGGGGCGCGACTCCCCCACGATCCACACGGAACAGTGATGCAACTAGCAGACATCTCTAATTCAAAATTAGGGTTCTATGGGCGCAAATCCCATCTGTTCCACAAGTACCTAAGTAACATTGCTTAACTCAACATCTTGGGGTAAGATAGAACTATAAGGGCGAACCCAAAGAAGATAGGGGCTGATCTCCAAAATCAGTTTTAGTGGGCGCAAGTCCCACCGCTCTTGCTAGATAGTGCGTGTCTGGAATATGGGTCGCACCCTTATAGCGGACAGTTCGGAGACCGTCACGGGTCAGGAAGCGGAGCAGCGTGATACTAAGCCTTCCGCCGACACTATCTTTATCAGAAATAGAATGTGTTGCCTTGCATGAGCGACTAGGGATACAGCTATTCATCGGAAACGAACTAGCGGGCCGCAACGTAAAAGCGGACTAGAGTGCAAAAGAGGCAAGTGATCAGCAGGTTTTGACGTGTCGAAGTCACAGCCCCAACACATTTTGTATTATGTCAAGTAATCGCTATAGAGATTCAGTATCGGGTAGGCCAAACGGCAAGGCAGGAGTCTCATACGCTCCGTTCAACTGGGTTCGACTCCCAGACCCGACATGCAAGGTCATCGGGGTTATCGCCCCATCGATAGATGACTGAAAACGCGAGACCATAATTCATGAAATCGCGTGATGCAATGGGCGACGGCAACCAAAGGTTGCAAATGCGTCTCTGGTGTAATTGGATAACACATCCGTTCGCGGGACGGAGGAGTCCAGATTCGAGTTCTGGGAGGCGCACATGGGTACAATCTGTAACCCAAGAAGTATGCCGCTGAATACAGCGGGACTACGCACGTAACACCTTAGATACCGCAGACTCAGACTCGTGCCGGATTGCCCAGGACGTGATGATTAGGATTCCTTTAAGGGGATGACATAATTTGGGAATGGACTGATAGTGGTCGGCAGACCATTAAAAGAGGGTAGAGGTACTATGATTCCCGCGCTCAATCAGTCGAACTGGAGATGTTGGAAATTGATGTTCCGACCGCACTGCTAACGCGGCGTTCCGAAAGGGACTAGAAGTTCGAGCATTCTCATCTCCGCAAGTTAAATATCTGTGACCGTGGGTTGCCGGGAACGGAGACAGGAAACATCTGGACGCTCATCTGGTTCGGCTGACGAAGCGAAAGCAGAAACACCGAAAGGTGTCCCGTGGAGTTCTCCCAGAGCGTGAATAACTGATAACCTTGACCGTTCCACTCTCGATTACAGATATTTAGCAGAACATGGTGGATGAGGCGAATATAGTGCCGCGACGGTCTGTGGAACCGTTTATAGAGGGCGCACGTCCCTCCATCTACCCCAATACGCAGGTGTCTGGAACTTCCGTGGCGAAGACCACGCCAGCCCTGCTCCATACTCTCATCATCTAGCGGCTTAGGATGGATCGTTTTCAGCGATTTCACGCCGGTTCGAGTCCGACTGAGAGTGTACACTGGACGTTCGCCGCAGAACTATCCAACGGTAAAGTCCGTCGCTCTTCGCGCCTTAAGCAAGCGCTAGGCGTCTGGCGTGCGATAACGAGATGCTATGGAAGCGTTGGAATATCGAGAGTTCTAGCACGATTTGAAACCGTGCGTTCCGCAAGGGACTGTGCGTTTAACTCGCACCGCTTCCGCCTTTAGGGATTGCTCTGGTGGAGAAGAAGGTAACGGTGCTGATAAGGCTATATGTGCCGCCAACGATGAATCAAACAGGACGCGATAGGGCCAGGAACTCGCGGTCGCAATCCCTAATAACTTGGTGAATACGGCTTGTCGGTTTAGCCAACGGTATTGGAAATACCGCGCCCGTTACAGGGTCAGAGTTTCGACTACTCTATTCACCGCTCTTTTGTGATGTTGGATTATCGGCACATCCGACGTATCTCGAAAGTACGTGGTCGTCATGGCCTTGCAGTTCAACTCTGCACATCACAGCAATCAGTCGTCATTGAGGGCGATGAAAGTTATGCGCTAAGAAATATCGGCACACCGATACTAAACGCACACCTGAACTTAGTGACTATGCAAATCTAGTGACCTGAGCGACCGAGAAACGCATCCATAATGTTCAACGGCACAGCATGGCTCGCCCTTACCGAGTTAGTCCCCGTTCAAATCGGGGTGGATGCACACGCCTCCATGTCCGTAATTGATAACGGGACAGACTTTTAATCTGTACATCTCGGTTTAAGTCCGAGTGGGGGTACTGGCTCACATATCTTCTGAGTGAAAACATTCGTGAAGTATGTCGGAGGAGGGCGCATTCCGTCATAAAACGTCCACCAAAACAGCGAATAGCGTAGACCGGCCAACGCACAAAGTTTGGGACTTTGGGATCGGGGGTTCAAATCCCTCTTCGCTGACTTACGCTGACTGCTTCAGGTCTGAGGCAAAATCGTCCGAATACGCGAAGATGGCGTGCTGAGAAAGATAGCCCGATTGGAATATCAGATAGCAGTCACTTTATAGACCCTTAGCGCAAAGGTAGCGCACGTCACTTTGGATGACGCATGTCCCGACTCGAAATCGGGAGGGTCTGCTTACTGGCGCGGCAGTATGGTTGAACTTGTGTTGACTGATCAACTTCGCATGGGAGACACCGCGCATTTGCAGGGTCAGTTTCGGGGTACGAAACATCCCTCTGATAAGGGGAAGAAGGACACGGCTCGCCTCCGCCACCTTGCACTGTCTCTTTAAGGGTGTTGGTCTGGTCAATACTATCTGCCGATGTGCAAGACTTGCGGTGGGAGTGGACGGCAGACGGAGAACCGCAGAACGCAGGATTCCCGTAGTGGCTATCGGGTCTGGTTGCCAATCAGATGCTCATGGGTTCGAGTCCCATATCCTGCCCGTGGCGGAAGTGACGGATTAACGCCCGTCAATCTGGCAACAGCCTGAAAGAGTATGGAAGTGTACACCGCCTAGATACGCCGATGTAGCTCAAATTGGAAGAGCGCCGTCCGACTAAGACGGAGGTCACTCCCCCAGACGAAAGTGTAAGGGAGGCGTCAACGACAACGCTGCTAGTCGAGGAGTTGTTGACAATAGTTGCGAGTCCGAATCTCGCCATCGGCACAAGGTCATTCGGGCCGTTCGAGGCGGCACTCGTATTCAAACTCACTTCCGGGGTGGGGCGAGCATAGACTGGGGAACAACGAATGACTGTAGCGCCCCATTAGCTCACCCGACTAGAGCGCCGCACTTCGGATGCGGAGGTAGAGTGCTCAACTCACTCATGGGGTACTATCTTGGTCGTTCATCATCAAGACGACCCTCCGTGTCCGGTCGGGGAGAGTACCGGACGACAATATTGCTCTCTAGCACAATTGATCGTGCGCCGATCTGTTAAATCGGACGATCCGCGTTTAAGTCGCGGGGGAGCAGCTACGGGCCTGTGGCGTAATCGCAGCCGCGAAAGTCTTAGGAACTTTTGGGGAAACCCGTGCTGGTTCAACTCCAGTCAGGCCCACAATCGCATTCGCATATGAGTCTGCGATTTCAGGTAGATGCGGGAGACTGTCGCCCTTTCATAGAACAGTGCCGGGATCAATCTCGTCACTGGAAGCGTAGAGGGGTAAATGGAACTATCTACTAATTGGACAGGTAACGATCCCCTCAAGATCGGAATCGGGATTCGAGTTCCCGTAGTTCCACGAAAGACAGTTCGATTCTGTCTCGCTCACCGAGGTTTGGTAAGACGGGAATCGGTTCGACTCCGTGATGCGTCTTCGGAAGACAAATGGTGCGGGACGCTATCCCGTTAGTGTCGTGGCGGAATCCGCGATACATAGCAAACAGGCGATTAGTAGAAGGGTCTATCACGGGGAGCCTACACCTCTCAGAAGGCTGTTCAACTCAGCCATCGCCTAAACGCCGCCCTAGCTGAGATGGTTTAGCGACCGGGTGAAAATCGGTAGACGTGGATTCAAGCGCCACGGGCGGCACACGATTCCCTTACAGGGGACTTAACACGTCTCAGTAGCGTGGCGAGGGTCAATCCCCCGCGTGGCACATGACGAAGATTGGCATCAAGACGCCCAGTATGCCCAACCATCTTATAAGTGGCGCAGGGATACGGTTGCACCTCCGTTCGACTCGGAGCTGGGCGACATACTCTGGTAGCACAGTGGCCCAGTGCAACGGTCTCTGAAACCGTTTACTCACGTTCAAATCGTGACCGGAGTGCTATGGAAAACAGAAACCCAATGAACGAATTATTTTTGGCGTGTTTTGTTGGAATACTCGCCATCGTAGCGTGCGGGACGTTCGTATTCGCTCTGTCTGTAGGATAGTCGTCATGGCTAACTACGACAAGAAGGTCTGCCGACGATTCAGCGCCCGATGCCAGATGTGTAAGGCGCATAAAGTGATCGGTAATAGCGAGAAAGTGGACGGACGTAGACGACCACAGAAGCGCAAAACGTCTCATAGAAATGACGCCTTGACCGAGTGGATTAGGTGACAGGCCGCAACCCTGTATACGTCGGCTCAATTCCGACAGGCGTCTCTATATGCCCGACTAGCTCAAAGATAGAGCGCGAATTTCCTAAATTCGAGGTTGAGAACTCAATATTCTCGTCGGGTACTCACACTGTTTGAAAGGAATATATCGTGACTGCCGTACTTTTGTTGAACGCCAACGGTGAAGCACTTCGCGCTATCAGTTTACAGCGTGCGCTATCCCTGATATTTGGCGATAAAGTGGATATGCTAGAAAGCGTGCCGGACAGGAAACTCCGGTCTCCCTCGTTGACCTTAGATTTTCCCAGTGTGCTAAGGCTACGCAGGTTCGTAAATGTGCCCCGTAAAAAGGCGGTCTGGAGCCGACGCGCTGTATTCACACGAGACCACTGGAAGTGCCAGTATTGTGGCTGTGATTTGGATAGAACTACCGGGACGATTGACCACATTATCTCGCGCGAAGAATGTATCCGTCGTGGTATTCGCGCCTCTCAGTGGTCTAATACTTGCGCGGCCTGCCCTAAGTGCAATCGGCGCAAATCCAATCGAAGTCTCGAAGACAGCGGAATGAGATTCTACTTTCCAGATTTTATCGCCAAAACGCCACGCACGAGTTACATTATCGTCAGCGGAGATTGGCCGGAATCTTGGAAGAAGTATATAGAAATCTAGTTATGTAAAGTAACCGCACGGGAGGTTCATGTCCGACACCATTCGTTTTCGTCACGGTCACGTCCCGTCCTTCTCAGAAGTGTGGCCCGGAGTGGGTACGGGGCGATACTGGAAGCGTCGTCTCTCTAAAGCACGGCGCAGGGCGTGGAAACAGGGGCGCGTGGTGGGCAATCCGTATCGTGGACAACTGGGAGTTGAGGGCGAGGTAAACTGGAGAACGTGGTAAGACCCTATCATTACGGTAGGGTCTTTTTCATACCAGATTGGTGTCCGTTCGCGTGATACCAGGACACGTATATAGCCAGTTCCTCGTCAGTAGACAGACCGTGCTCTATCCCAACACTGGCACACGCTTCTTTAATGACATAGAAGTTGGACGCGAGGTGTAATAGGCAGTCTACACAATCGGTGCGTTGTTCAATCATGGACGATTCCCTTTAATAATAGACACCGCAATGGCGCACGCATCGCTAATATGCTCTCCCTCATCAGATAATTCGGGGTATTTCTCTTTGACGGCGCTTTGAATAGCGGGCTTCCGCGTTTTTGCTCGTCCGCTCTTCGGGTCGTCTGGATTCTTGAGCGGATATTGTTTTAGACCAGTGATTGCCTGAAATGACTGTAGGGCGGAAACTTCTCTGTAGGAGTGAGCGTTCTCAAGAGTGATGACTTCTATAAACGCCTTTACTCTCGTTAAGTTATAGAACACATTCGGATTTTGTCCCAGAAAAACGCTCTCAACCGCTACGGTCACTTCTGGTTTCGCGTCTCTCACGGAAATCATTTTGAATCTGTTTTTTAGCCATTGGCGAACGCGATAGAACCCTTCTAGCGGGTCTGGTGCTAATTCCCCAAAGGATTCTAGTTCTCCATCCTTGAAAATAACCCATCCGATAGCATTGCTTGCAGATTTAATGCTTGAGCTTGGATCAACCCCAATCACCCAATTAGACATTCATTGCTCCAGTTTCGTTCTATACAGGTTCAGTTTGTGCGAATCAATATATCCCTCTACCGCTTCTATAAGTCCATCGGCGTCCTCTTGTGATAGAAAGAATCCGCTGTGTCTTTGTGGTTCGTTACTCTTTGAAACGAGTAAGTCGCCCCGGCAATCTTTAGTATACGGACTATCGCTTAGGTGAATGGATATTGTTCTCATTCCGACATTTCCTCCATCTGTCTCTGTGCCGCCAGTTTCCTCAGTGCCGCGCTGTGTAGTCTGTTACTCTTGCACCACTCGCATCCGTGATGGTTCCCACAACTCCATGCCCCGTGAGCACCCTTGCGATACCAGTTATCTCGCTCGGTCTTTCGGTTAGTTCTCTTATTGCGGCGGAATGTTCTGGACATGGTTCGCTATCTTTAAGGCGCACTTGCAGATCGCCTCTGGCATCTGTTTCCCTGTTCCGTGATGGTCGCGCAAATCAGGAGACCCCATATCGCAGTAGCAATCTTCTCCGTCAATGTCGTCCTCGGTTACTGCAAGGTTTATAGTGGCAGCGGCATGATTGCTCCATCCCCGCCTGAACACCTCCACCACGCGCCATGCGTCTGAGATATTGGTGCTGTAATAGGGAATCATGTCATGCTCTATGGCAATTATAGTCTCCTCTGGAGTTAAGTGTGTAGTCCATCCCGCCATGACTACATCATGAATAAGCGCGTCCAGTTCTCGCCCTGACTCTAGTGCGTCTACCTCTTCGTTAGTCATACGTCCTCCGGTTCTTGGGAACACTCATTAAATCGCTTATTCAGCAAATCCGAATTGGCAGTGACGACCTCAATGCGTTCGCCGTCCCTATCAATAAATGCAACTTCTAAATCCTCGTCTGCTGCAACGCCGATGGCCCCGTTTCCAACCCATACTGCTATGCGCTTCATAATAGTCTCACTCCAGTAATATTGCCATTTTTGTCTTCCTCATAGCAGTCGCCGCTATATATATAATGCGTCTCGACAAGTTTTACCACTGATTTCTCTCCTACTAAATCAATACCATAGATATGAGACTCATATGGAACTTGGTAAACCACAATAGCGTCTTGTGGCATCTTTTGGAGTTGTTCTATGATTTCAGACACGGTGTATGTTTTCATCCCTCCTCCTAATTCCAGTCCAGCCGTGGTTGCCACATGGAGTACCCGTTGTCTGTTGCCCCACATCCGCTACAGACCGTGTTTCCATTAACGGGTTTTCCACAGTACAGGCATCTCATTCGCATCTTCTTTAAGTCCGTAAAGGGGACACGCCCACTGCCACAGTTCGGGCAGTCCAGTGTTTCTCCCTTAATAACGCTGTTGCAATACTTGCATATCCATCCATCTGTCTCGTGAGTGGTAGACCACCCATTAAAGAGAGAGGACGGGTTACGCGCCATGCCCTCATCATAGTGGAATCCCCCAATGAGTTTCATCTGTAGGAACACTTCGGGTGTCCTATCTTCCCGCCAGTTCATCCTCAAGTCAGACGCCATTGCTCGAATGAGTTTGTGATACCGACTATCCTTAACGACTTGCGTCTGATCCCCAGCACACCGATGACAAGAGATGCACCCCGCCTTCACCATCGCTCCACAATACTTGCAGATGTGACTATCCCCTATCCTGGAGATGGTGAATATTCCACCCATGAAGGAGTCGAAGACGTTCGTCTCTCGGTCTACAATGAACGATACGTCAATGGTGTATTCAAATTGTCCGATGGGATTGACGTGAAAGTCCCCACCCCAGTTCACGAAACTCGGATAGGCGTTATTTACGGAAATACTCATGTTCGTGACATGATTCCCGAAAAACGACATGGGCGTGTAGGCGACTGCGTGCGTCATTATGTCAACCTATCCTTAGAGAGATTCCCGTCCACGAAGCGTATATTGTGCCATTCTTCTGGAATCCAAATTCCGCCATAATACATCTGCTCCACATTCACCCACTCCATCCACGCCCACTCTTGAGAGTTACACGTAATCGGGAACAGGGAGAACTTGCGAACAATGCGCTTCTCGCCGTTAATCGGTAGTTGTTTTCTCATGATTCCTCCATCCACTCCGTCATCTCCACCTGACGTGGCGCTTCGTCTCGTCTACGCATTATTGCACCATAATCCAGGAGGAGAAATGTCCAGTTACGCCCGTTCCCGGCAACTTGAATAGCGCATCCCACATGGCAGACTCGTACTCTCCAATGTTCTCGTCCGTCACTTTCGGAAAATCGAAACGCACAATACGCTCATCTGAAATAATCGGGTTTTGTGTGAAATCGTACCGTATAAACTTTACGTCGTGCATAACTCTCGACTCTTCGGTCATCTCGTACTCCTGTGTACAGTATAACCCTATCTTAGCACTAAGGACACTGTAGGGGCAATGAGACTTTAGTAATAGGTGGACGCCTAAAACATCTCTCCGCTAAGGTATCTCTGTAGTGGCATCTTTCTCTCTAAAACATGGTCAGTCACAATTCCGTCCTTCATCCGTATCGTTCTTCGCTTATCCCCACGCATTCCAGAACCGACCTGTTGTTTCCTGTTTGCGTTAATTTCAGAAGTCGCTTTAGTCTGTTCTGTCGAAAAGATTCTGGCACGCAATAGACCTAGCGCAAGTTGTCTGTTCCTAAATTGAGAACGCTCTGTTCCGCATCTAACGGTCGTTTGCGTTGGAACATGAGTCACAACGACTTCCGTCTCCACTTTGTTCCTGTTCTGTCCACCCGGCCCGCTCCCGCGAGTCATCTTCCACTGCAAGTCACTTTCTTTAATGGATAGTTCGGACTCTGAGGGTTCCCTGAATGTAGCAACGGTAACGGTGCTAGTATGAACTCTGCCGTGCGCCTCGTTAGGTGGTACTCTCTGCCATCTATGACCGCCAAACTCATTCAAGAAGATATTCTCGCCGTCACCAGACACGCGCATAACAGTGTATCCAGACCGTTGCTCTAATATATCCACCTCAAAGCGACCTCCGCAATGCCGCCTTACAGTACAGCGAGCATTGGTCGTTCACGAGCATCTTTGAGTCGTCTCCACCTTCTGCCTGTCTAATTTCGATTATTACTGCCATCACGTCCGTCCTTTATGTTGAGACAATTTGATTTAGATTTGGCGGTCTAAAAACGACAATCGCCAAAGGTTGCGGAAGCCCGTGTTTAGCGCCTTTGAACTTCGGACGCCCCCGAATAAATCTAACTTCTCCGTATCTCAGACAATAGTCGTGGAACCAGTTCGTGTTTGTCCTCGCCGGAATAAGACATGCGACCGTAGCGCCTTTTAGAGACTCTTGGTACGCTTTCTTAATCCACTGAGACTTCTTGTTGAAAGGTGGATTCATCCAACAGGAACCGTTCCAGTCTTTCGTGAGTCCATCATCCCCCTCCGAAAAGAAATCGTGGCATCTTGTATTCTCTGGTGATGCCGAAACATCCAGCGTGAAGTGAAATTCATCGTTAAGAGGGTCGAATATTTCATCTGGGGTTATCCAGTCCTGCTTGACGCTACTAAACATTGCTCCAAAACCAGTCATGTAAATTCTCCCGTATTTATTACGCTTTGACTTCAAAAGAAGAACTCATAGCGTATCTAGCACGTCATAATTTACAACACACAATTCCCTATAACAGAGTCCCAGTCCGCAGAGTCAGTCGGGGCATACAGTCCGCCTTTAATGTGTTTGTATCCATTGTGCGTCAGAAGTTCTTTCATGTCGGACATATCTTTATTCTTGACGATGTACTGGTCGTACTCGTCTATCGTTTTCTTTGAGGAAGTTCCAGAACGAGTCATTGATACATTCCCAACTTGTTTCATCAACCATCCGAACATTATCAGGAATGAATCGTCGCCGTAGTCATTTCCATAAGGGAACGGAATCCACTTTCGAGTCAATTCAACTGTGGATACTATTGCAGTGGCATTCCCTCTGAGATTGCATCGCCAGAAAAACCCGCCTTTTGCACGAACCTTATCCAAAATAGTCCTAACGTCCTTAGTCGGAACTACCCTGTAATACAAAACGGGACAGCTCTTGAATACTTCAAGATACTTATTTGCTTTTCTGGTCTGGCAGGATTCGCAATCTCGTCTATGGCAGTACATAATTCTCGCAACCACTAATCCGTCTTTTCGCCGTTTGTGAACCATAACGGCAGTTTGGCACAACTCCAGTGACATTCACCAATCTCCTATAGGTATATGGTACTATTTGAATTTCCGCTTGGAGTGTGGTAAAATGTCTTTGTCGAGAGCATTCGCCACTCCCCAGTGTGCGAAGATTAGAATGGGGCGACTATAGCGGTCGCCTCATTCACTTTTTGCGGCATACTCTGTCCGCGCTTCTTTCAGCGTCTTGGACACTTGCGGAGATATTTTAGCAAGCTCAGTCTGGACGAGTCTTTCGACCACATCCGACAACCCCTCGCCTGTTTCTGCCATAATGTGTCCAATACTCTTTTTGCTACTGACGAGTATCTTAACGGTGATGAATTTTTTATCTTCCATAATGTTATTTTACATCATTATGTCTAATAAAGCAAATGGTACTTTGGTACGGTAGGACATATCTCCCATTTCGGAAACGCACATAAAGTAGTATTATTGTACATAACCAATCTCACTGGAGGGTATCGTGCCCAAGAACATTTCGGTCATTCGTGTCCCCCAAAAGAAACTCTGGAATGAAGACGCATGGCGATACGGGTACGATTTTGATGTTGTCCAGAATGGGAAGATAATCTATTCTGGCGATGGAAGCGACGAAGAAATAATGAGTGCCGTTCGGTCTATTCAGTATAGCGAAACCGACTCCACACCCGATTCTGAAATGGTGTGGCACTAGGAAATTTAACTTGGAGAATGTATCGTGTCACCACAAAAGAAGTCACTTGTTCAAACACTCAAAAGTCACGAAACTGCTATCGTAGAGACGGCGGCAGTGCTTACCGCAAGCACCCGATGGGTCATCACATTTAGTCCGATTGACAAGACGAACCTTGCGGGCATTATTGCCTCAATGGGGTGGATGTGGGACGCCATCAGCGCTGTACTGTCCATCTCGTTTGCCGTGGTCGAGATTTGGGCGACTGCGATGATTATGCGGGCGTTCAACCTCGCTAAAGATGGGAAGGATAAGTTCTTCTTGGGCGCGGTGTGGTTCGTGTCGCTCGTCGTACTTGCGATGGTGCAGATTCCGCCCCTGTACGCTTCCTTAATGGACGTTCCCGTGTCGTCTCTTGCGGGGTGGAACGCGCTGTATGTCGTGGCAACGTCTGTGGCGGCGTTTGTCGTCATTGCGGGCGTTTCGTATGCTGATAGGTTCAAGGTTAAAGACACAGAGGGCGAGAACGTATGGGATGGTGTTACCCGCACGCCAGAACTACCAGTGGACGCGCTAGACTCGACCGAAGGCAACTGGAAAGAAGAATTCAGAGACGTTGAGAGTATTGGCGAGTTGAAGAAACGCATAGAGATCGCAAATAAAATATTGGGTAATATGCGCGTCTATGATGAGTTCGATAATCTCATTGAGAAACCCGCTGAAACCGTAGGTTATTCTCTGCAACTGCCGACAGAACCGATGCACGGACAGACTCCACGCCCCGATTTAGTGGAGACGAAACCAGAGGACGCTAAGGTCTATACGGCAGAGCCGGATACTCGTATCGTGGTGAACGGGTTTGAGGGGTTCGTTGAGGCAATGAAAACTATGAATGGCAATAAACCCAAGAATGGCAATCAGGTGTCGGAAGTATTCAAGGCATCTAAGAAAACTGGGTATGCTTGGTGGTCGAAATATCAGGAGAGTGTTAAATGACTATTTTCTCTAATCAGAAAGTTAGTAATGTGTCGGCTCGACAGATTCAAAAGGACATAGAGTGGGCGCAGAAAGAGTACAACAGGGGCAATGAGACGCCCCTATTCGCATTACGGTCGGCGCATATCGGGAATGAATCGGTAGAAGCGTTCGTGAAACAGGTAGTCAAAGAGAAGTCGGACTCAGACTATAGGGCGTGGTATCAGGATGTTAGCGAATACGCGGGGTGCGCTGGTGCTATGGATTTAAGTTGGGGCGCTAAGTGAATCTGGTCGAGGAGTTCTTCAAGGGAGTGCTACGAATAGAAACTCCTACAGAAGTTCAAGAAACTAGGCGAACTGAGACTTTTGAAGAGGACAGGAAGGTCAGAATCGCCCGATACGAAGCGGAGATGGATTCGCTACTAGACCCCATGAACGCCCCGTGGCCTTCGGATGGGTTCCCGAATATGGGCGACAGGGTTCGTGCCGTAGCACAAATGACGGTTGAACAGCGGGTGGAGTGTATGTTTAAGGCGCGAGATACTCTACCCGACTATCTGACGAACCTAGAAAGACGACAGTGGGCTGAAGGAATGGGACAAATTGGTGGATAATGTCCGAGAAGCACGGGAATGTTATCGATTACAGAGGCGATCCGGGTATGCAGAACTCGGACGAAGGAGAAGCGCCTAAAATGGGGTCATTTAAGGATTTGACCGGACAGAGATTCGGTCGTCTGACTGCCGTTAATCCTGTAAAAAGAATCTATCTGAGACGAATCTAAATGGGCGTCAGATTCGGTAATAAAATTGACTATCGAGGCGTTGCCGGAATGGACAACGCTGATGAGGAGGATAACCCTAAGATGGGATTCATGGGCGGTGGATTTGGTGGCCCTGGTGTAAGAGAAAATAAACAGGTCGGTGCGTCCAGCGAAATAGTCATTCCTGTTAAGCAATCGTTTATCATCGCGGTTGGGACGGCTGGTCTCTTGTTCGCTATCTACGTCGTGACAAAAATCTTTATCGTGGATCGCGCAGATTGGTCGCTCTTAATTGGAATAATCACGCTATGTGCGTTGCCAATATCAGGATTCTATCTCATTAGATTCGTTCAGCGATATGTCTATTCTATCGTTTTCGATATGGGCCGGTATGCGTTTATCGTGACGTGGGTCGTTATCCTTGTCATTCTGGTACTCATTACCGATTTCTATGTGTCTGTGATTGTACCCCAAGCCACACTGACGCTAGACCAAGAGGCGCATGTCGTCTTCTTGGTCTGTGCGGTCGTCGGTTGGCTAGTCGCCTACAAACCATTCAAGAGGTTCTTCGTCAATCAATTGACAAACTCTCTACGCGACTCGGACTCTAAATATGCCATCCAATCGCTCCTGCTGGAAGATTACTGGCGTAGACGAGAGGCGGGTATTATTGATGGAGAGTACACGGTAGAGGAAGACGAACCAGAACCTCAACGCGCCCTTCTCGGACACCACATTATTGCTAATCCTGCGGCTGGACGCACCTTCAAGCCCGGAACAGAAGATTTAGCGTTCGAGATGATGGTAAACGAGTTCTTGGATGGTATTGAGAGCAAGGATTGGAGTACGAGTGAGCGTTCATGGAAGGGCAAGAGACTTGTTCGTTCTGGTGTTGACTTGCCTGTGGTGGGAGACGAAATCCGGGAATCACTCTTGTCTGGGCATTGGGCTGAGTGGGTTCACCCCAACCAACCGAATCAGGGATGGCGTCTATCAGCGTCTATCTCACAGATACGGGGTAGCGCGTTCGCCAAGAGTCGCGTACCCAAAAAGCAACTCGTAGCACCGATAGTAGAAACCTTATAGGAATATAGCGATGGAACTGACAACGACACAGCGGGACATGATAGCGAAGAAACTGGCACGACTTCTAATTGGAGTCCTGAGAACGGGTAAAGAGAACCCAGAAATAATGGCGCGTGGGTACGTCATAGACGCCGCGAAATCTCTCGACGCGCAACTTGACATAAGTAAAGAGTACGGTGTTATCAGAGTTATTGACAATAGAGGCACGGTTCTTTTTATTCGGGACGATAGTACCATATAATCTATCGACTGATTGTGGTATTCTGTATCCATGAATAAGGCAACTACCAACTACGGTCACAAGCGAGTCTTTAAAGGTCGATCCCCTAGCGGACGTGGCAACAATGGCGCAAAACGGTTCACGGTTATCCATGACCCCGCTGACGTGTTTAGTGCAGGCGCGGTACTGAGTGCTCTGGACATTCAGTGTGGACTCCATGAGGGTGTGTTTCAGGACGGACTCTCGTTTGACACGACCGTGGGACGCCTGAGAGTGGATCGGGGTGGGTTGGTGTATGCGAGGAATAGGGCGAAGTACGAGTTGTCTGAACCCCACGTCTGGAGGTAAAAATGCCAAAGATTGACGAGATGTTCCAAGAGTTTTACATGGAAATGGAAGGCGAGAATAGCGGGAACTTCGCAGTAGTAGCACGAGAACTATTCAAGGATATTGAACCCGTTCTGTACTCTCTTCACCCGTCTATTCAAGAGGAGGTTGCTGAAAAGATTATGAGCGCATTCCGAAGAGTGGCATTCTAGCATGTATCAAGTCGCGCCTACCTGCGACTATATCCTCTATTGATGCGCGAGTATAACACGAGAAGAACTGCAAGCGCGGGCGGACGGCGGGCAACGCCCATTCTCTCAAAAGGAAAACCATGTCATTCTCAGTCCGTAAGGTTCACCCAGACTCCATTATCCCGACACGTCACCACGAAGGAGATGCTGGCGTAGACTTATACGCATTATGGAGCGTTACAATTCATCCGTGGAGTCAAGGCGTTATTGACACGGGGATAGAGTTGGTAGAATTACCTCAGATGGACGATCCCCAGTATGGCGGTTCTAATGTTCCGCTTTGTAAGGGATGGAGGTCTGTCCTCCAGATATGGCCCAAGAGCGGACTTGATGCAAAAATGTCACTCCACACGGGCGCTGGGATTGTAGATTATCTGTACCGTGGCGAGATCAAGGTGTTGGTCAAGAATCAAAGTGACCGAATCGTGGAAATCCGCAAGGGAGATGCTATCGCTCAGGCGGTTGTCGTACCGTGCTATGTTGGAGACGTGGTAGAAGTGACTGCCACAAATGAGACAAAGCGCGGGAAGAGTGGTGGTATTACGAAAGCATACGCAGACAGGACGGAAGAATGAGAATCGGACTTGATGTCGATGGCGTACTCGCGCAATGGGAACCCAACGCACGCAGACTTCTAAAAGAGGAATTCGGTGTGGATATTCCTGAATCTACGGAGTGGAGTTCAATTTGGAAATCCGTCGCTAAAGAACAGTGGGACTGGTTGTGGACAGACGCGCTAGTTCCGCTATTCTTGGAATGCGAACCATATCCGGGCGTCTATGATGGCGTTTCTGGGTTGCGCGAGATTGGCGATATTGTCATTATCACGAGCGTACCCAGACCTGCTATTCAAGACAGACTAGATTGGTTGATTCATCAGTGCTTGTGGTTTGACGAGTTTCGAGTCGTTAATAGCATGTCTGATAAGTCGAAAGTTGTACCGTTGTGTGATGTGTATCTTGACGACAGCCCTCAAGTGGCAGACGACATTCTGGAACACACAAGCGCCAAGATGATTCTGTGGAACAGGCCGTGGAACATGGGCGTCAATGACCCGAAGTCGAGACGACAATACTGGCGCGTGGACTCATGGGAAGAAGTGATTGCCCTCTGTGAGTCCGTCAAGGAGTTGTACACATGATTTCTAAACGGTTTATTGAACTCACTCAGCAGATGCGCGACATTCACGAGAAGAAGAACGCTGGATATTCTGGCGTAGATAACCCCGATTCGTGGGCCAATTTCAGACTATGCGAACAGTTTGGGGTATCTGCGTCATTAGGGTGCATGGTGCGTCTATCCGATAAGTACAAGCGGGCGTGCAACCTTCTAAAGAACCCCCTTAATGAGCAAGTTGGTGAAGCACTGGAGGACACACTGTTAGACCTCGCAAACTATTCGCTCATAATGGTTTGTCTTCTGGAAGAACAAAAAATCAAGTCAAGCAGTTGACTTAGAGACTTTTCCGTTGTATTCTGAGATACCTCGGCGGGACAGTGAGTGTTCCGCCTTTTTGTTACACCAAAACCTTCTCTGGAGAACCCTAAATGTTAAAGGAATTACAATCCGTGGACTTGTCGTCTGTTGTGTTCGATGCTGTACGCCCGTTGGACGATATGGCCCTCAATATTTTACAGAAACGCTACTATCACGTAGGAGAATCACAGTGGTCGGATGTGGTGTCTCGCGTTACCAATTGGGTCTGTAAAGAGGATGCGTGGTGGAAACCCGTTATCTATGATATGATGTTACACCGATACTTTATCCCGAATAGTCCCTGCCTTGTCAATTCTGGGAAGAAGAATGGCGGACTGTCGGCGTGCTTCGTAGTGGGGTTCGAGGACTCCATTGAGGAAATTTACAAGACAAAGTTGGAGTTCGCTCTTATCGCCAAGAAAGGCGGGGGGTGCGGGACGACTCTGAGTAATCTCAGGCCAGAGAACGACTTCGTGTCAGGGTCTACTCACGGTTATGCTGGCGGGCCGGTGAAATTCTTTGAGACGATTTGTAACGACATGAAGGCGATGACCCAAGCAGGATTCCGTGAAATGGCTATGATGGGCGTCATGTACTACAAGCATCCCGATATTATCAAATTCATCAAGGCGAAGATAGAAGAAGGTCGGATGCACACGACCAATATCTCGGTCGCGGTGGACGCTGAGTTCATGGAACTTGTTAAGTCTGACGGCACTTACTGGACTGAGTTTAAGGGTGTGAGATATTCGGAAATTCGAGCGAGAGAACTATTCGACATGATTGTTGATGGTGCGTGGAGCAATGGTGAGCCTGGAATTATTTTCTTGGATAGAATGAACGATAGTCCTTATACATATAGTGGACAAAAGATTGAGGCGACGAATCCGTGTGTCTCGGCAGGAACTCTAGTAAACACTCCATCGGGATACATCCCCGTAGAGAACATTAAGGTAGGGGATAATATATCAACTGTGTTCGGCACAGAGAAAGTGAAATCGGTTGAGTCTCACGAAGATATTCCAGTGTTTAAGGTGTCATTTAGCGACGGTGGGTTCCAGTACGTCACATCTGCACACAGATATTATGCAATTAAATCCGGCAGTAGCTCTAAGAGGTTGTCCGACTATAGACTGGATGAATTGTCCGTTGGGGATTACGTTAGAGTGGGACGCTCGTCATTATCCAATTTGGGGTCAGACGACGACTATGTTCGGGGACTGAAGTCTGGAATACTATTAGGAGACGGATGCTATACGCACATAAATGGCGATAGTGGCGTTATTAGTATTGCGTCCAATCAAGACGACGTGGACTACAATTCAAATGTTCACAATTTATTTGGTATCACAAACTTAGACTGGAAGGATAAAAAATCTAAGAGCATGTCTATGTACGTCGGGAGTCCAGAGACACTACTCTGTGAACTTGGACTGGAGACTGGGTACAGTTACAATAAGTCGTTTGACATCAAAAGGGTCGTAACAATAAGAGAGGCAATCGGAATCTTAGACGGTCTATTGGCAACTGACGGGAATATAAATTTAAGGTCGAACCATCCTCAGATTAGATGGGATACGACAAGCCCGGAACTCGCTCAAAACATTAGAAGACTCCTGTTAATGATTGGGTGTCATGGAAGAATATCTACCTCGACCGATATGTCGTCTCATATGCTTGGCAACAGGGAGATAGTCAGAAATCACGCAAAGATGACCATTGGAATCAGCGGCGACAGCATTTCTAACTATATAGAGCATACTAGGATCGAAGAAATCAACCCAGAGAAAGGCAAGACGCTAGTCGATCTTAGAAAATACTGGATGACAACTGGTAATACTTGGAAAGCGAGAATTAAATCCATAGAGGAATATGGACTAACAACTGTATATGACTTATATTGCGATGGTTCCGACACTTGGATTACAGACGGATATGTACAAAGAGGGTGCGGAGAGCAGCCATTACCGAAGAACGGCGTGTGCAACTTAGGCAGCTTAGACTTATCGAAGTTTGTTGAGTTTGGCATTATCGACTGGAATAAATTGGAGATAGCAGTAAGGGTCGCCGCCCGATTCTTGGACGCTGTAATTGACGCTGGAACCTTCCCGACTAGAGACATTGCCGAGTGGGTTAAGTCCAATCGTCCGACCGGGCTGGGTGTGATGGGCGCGGCTGATCTATTACTATCTATGGGCGTTGCATACGGAAGCGAAGAGTCCTTGTCTATTATTGGCGATGTTATGAAGTTCATCTCAGATGTGGCAGATAGGGAATCGGAAGAGATGGGGCGAGAGATGGGTATTCCAGAGGCGTGTCTATCTCTTCCTGTTCCGCGTAGGAACATCACCACCACGTCCATAGCGCCCACGGGTACTATTTCGCTCATTGCTGGGTGTTCTAATGGAATTGAACCCATCTTCTCAGAATTCACCATGCGTGAGGATAAGACGGGGACGTACAAGATTTATCACCCGATGGCGCACCAACCACACTTCCGATGTGCAGTGACGGGGAACGGCGGGGTTGAGGTGACGTGGCAAGAGCACGTCCAGATGCAGAATGTCGTCCAGAATCACGTCAACTCAGGGGTGTCCAAGACGATTAACTTCCCGAACTCTGCCACTAAAGAGGATGTGGCAAGCGCTTTTATGATGGCGTATGACTTGGGTAGCGTTAAGGGTATGACTGTATATCGGAATGGAAGCCGTAATCAAGAAGTTCTGTCCCCGAAGAAGATCAACAAAGATAAGAGGTGTCCAGAGTGCGGTGGGAATCTCGTCAAAGAGGGTGGTTGTACGCACTGTGATTCTTGTGAATATTCATTCTGCGAGGTGTCCTAATGAAGAAATTACTTGCTGTACTACTTACCGTGTTCCTAGTCGGGTGTAATCCACCCACTCCAACAGTTACGCCAACGGTTACACCAACCCTCTCATCGCCTGTGGCAACACCCACTATAACGTCTCCCATTGCTACACCAAGACCTACACCGTAACTCTCTACGGACAGACGTACAGAATTAAACTCCACAATAGCAACAATCTCCGATGTGACGCACAAGTTGATCTGGACGGGAAAACGGTAGGAACGTGGCGCATTAACGCTCACGATTCTATCACGCTAGAACGCCCTGCTAATGACAATGGAAAGTTCACCTTTTACAAGATTGGAACATCCGAGGCGCATTCAGCTCAGTTATCGAATGACGCTTCTCTGGGCCTTTTGAAAGTGACCTTTACGCCAGAAGTTGACATTAAGCCCGTGAAGCAAGTCAGTGGCGCTTCGTGGGCGGCGTCCGATTACGCTGGAGATGACTATCCTGTGATGATGGGCGCTATGCCTTACGGAACATCAAAAGGCATCGATTTCAACACGTACACCACAAGTTCTACCAACTATCGATCTGCCGGTGGAACTGGTCTATCTGGACATAGCGGGCAGTATTTCAGTTCTGTCGCCCCGCTAGACTACGACTACAGCGGTCAGACCGTCATTCACCTGCGTCTCGTCTGTAAAGAAGATGACGGGCCGCGTCCCTTGACGCAATACTCGACACCCGTTCCTCCGAGAATCGGCTAACAATCTCTCGTGCGCCTAAACAAAAACGCCCCATGATCATATCGGTCACGGGGCGTTCCTTTTGCGATGTAGTCTCTACTTCGACAATGCCCTAAAGTATTCATCCCACATTGCCCCGTTGCACTCCTCGGAGCACAGATGCCCGATAAAGATACCGTCAATCCATAGGGTATCTTCTCCGCAGCGGAGACATGGCATTATGGTGTCACCCTTAAAGACGAATGACCCCTCAAAGTTATACTGGTCGTCTAGCGTGGCGTGGGGGTACAGGGCGTCGAACTTCATTATTGTTCCAGAATAGCATCTGCAATGCGCTCTCCGCAGGTGTCGCTAAAGTCGCATTCTGCGTATCGATGGTTTTCGTGATGTTTATCTCCAACCGTTCTGGCAATGTTCGCACATAGTTGACGTTCCGCCAGAACCTTGTCGCGCAGGTATTTATGCAGGGCCATTAAAGCATCTGCATATTCTTGAGTGTGGTTAAATCTTGGCGTTGCGTATGAGTCTGATAAAACCGCGTTCTCGAATACCAACACCGCCTCGTCAAACTCAGGATCAATCACGTCTGTCATGCTGAAACTCCTTGTCTTTCGCCGCTTCTTGGATAATCTCCACCATGGCGGTCACAATTTCAATCCGAATATCTTCCGAGACGTTCAACTCATTCTTGATCCCACGCCTGTCTCGCAAGGCTTTCATAATCCCTCTAGCGGCTCTCCACGCCCATTCTGACTCGTGGGGAATCGCGTCGTGCTTGCCGTTCCACCATGCGTCACTTGCGTCGTAGGGATATTCGTTTCCGAGAAGTAGATCGTCTTTAGCGGTCATGGCGTCACTCCTAGTTCATCGGACTCAGAACAACACATCCCGGAAGCATGGTGACTCTCTGCCACACGTACTCTTCCATGTTCGCATCATATGCCGTCCATCGGGTATCGTACGCCGTACCCGAATAGGCTGTTTCTGGAATATATACGCACTTGCCGTCAACATCTCGAAGCGGGCTGTATCCATTGCCCTCAGAGTCCTTCTGGATAATCACATCGGCGTCTGGATTCTCTTTAAGCAACTTATTAATCAATTCTCGTACTTTCATCCCGTCACCCCACAACCTTGTCAATCACAATATCCGCATCAGCGAACACTGTACTCCCTTGAATGATCTTGGCGTACAGTTCGTTATTTCCATCTTTAACCCAGAAAGTGTCAATGTGGACTACGCCCATAGGGTAATAGTCTGAATAGTCTGATTTCGAGTAGACCAGACATTGCTCGTAATATTTGCGACCATCAGAAGTACCGCCTGTCTGAATCGGGACAATTTTAATGTGAAGTTTCATGCTAATTCTCCGTCCTCGTGTCCGTACAACTGCTCAATGTCGAACCCCTCGTACTCGTACCCGCCACGGTGCTCGGCAATCCGTTCCGCCGCCTTCCAGTTACCAGTACGCGCTAGTTCTACAAACTCCAGTTCTCTACTCTCTGCGTCATCGTAATACCCCTCAGAGTCGTTTATCCTGAAATGTTCCAACCATGCGTACTCTTGGTCTTCTGGCGCGTCGAACTTGTAGTAGTATCTACAGTGCTTGCCCTTGTGAACGAAAACGTGGTTCATGGCATCTCCTACTGACTTTGTGAGATAAGCGCTACCAGTTTCTCGTGGATGTACCCGTAGGCGTCACCCTTACCATCGTGCCATCCCTGATTGTATCCATTGTTGTCACGTGATTTCTGGATACTCTCAATGAGAAGAAATCTCACTTCAGTTTTGAGTTTCTTGACTTCTTCTAGTAGGTCTGAGTCAGTCTCGCCGTACAAGTAGGTACGCATCCCAACCGACATCGCGTCCCATTCGCCCACCAACTCTTCTGAAATAGTCTCAGATACAGACTTCTCCCATTGAGAGAAATCGTCCATTGCCTTAGATACAATCTCGTTGCCGTCCATGCATCACCTCTCCGTCCACGACATCAGCACATTAAAGATGCTGTTCCAGTCACTCTCAAAGAAGTACCGATGCAATCCCTCGCGCTCTACCGCCATCTGCGACCAGTTACCACCTTCGCTGTCTGTAAAGTCGAAGAAGTAGTGCTCCTTCGCGCCCTCACTGTTCTCCAAGCACTGATGCCATACCTGAATTGGCCCGTAACGCGGTTCCCACTCAGCGGCATACCCCGTTTCGGAATTGTGGTACAGGAACGACATGGCATAGTCCATATTGTCAATGTCCATCGGACGGTCGCTATCCCGTATCTTGGGAGACATGAGAATGTAGCAGTTCTCCCGCCACTGAGTCTTGAGTACACGCTTCTGAAATTGGTTCACGTTAGTCCGTCCTTGAAAGTGATACGCACATTATACCCCCAAAACGTCACGCGGGGATATGGGGATTGGGTACTATAGCGCCATCTGTACGGGACGGCGGGACTCTGTCGCTCGGACAGTGGCAATACGCTGATTGGCAATCTCACAATACTCTGCGCTAATCTCAGAACCAATCCAGTGACGATTGTTCAGAAAGGACATTTTGGCGGTAGTGCCACTTCCCATGAAGGGGTCGTAGACGAGATCGCCCTCGTTGCTCCATGAGATGATGTGGTCATGGGCTAGTTGTTCTGGAAAAGGGGCAGGGTGTCCAGTCTTATCAGAATTATCAGCGAACCCAACGGAATACCTCCATATGTTAGTCCGAGTCCCCGTTTCTTTAGTGGCGTGGTTCTTTTCGGCGTTTCCGCCCTCTCGGTATCGGCCTGATCGGATCAGGCCGAGTGTTTTGTTTTTAACGTCCTCAATGCGATTGACTGACTTCGGGCGTCCTTTAGAAAGGATGAACATATACTCGAACGCTTGCCAATAAGAATAAATACTTCCCTTCGCGCCAGTCCCCGCTTGTTCATAAATCATGGTATCGTGTAAATTGAATCCAATATCCTTAAAGAAAAGCGCCTGCCTAAAACTCGTACCTGTTTCGCTTCCGTTTACAGTGGCATCTCCCACGACCCAAACCACTACCCCGCCTTGCTTAGTGACGCGGTATAACCCTCGCGCAATCGCTTCAAAATCGAACGAGTACCCATTGTATTTTCGGAGATTGTCATACGGCGGACTCGTCACCACTAAGTCCACAAACCCGTCCGGCATCCGCGCCAGCGTGTCTAAACAATTTTCATTATAGATACAGTCAATGTCCATGTCACGTCCTTTCCTGTCATTATGCCCCTTCTAATCATAGACGGCAATGGGATATTGGTAATGTGCGCGTCCCAATAGATTCCATGTCCCAAGTTTTCCATAGAAGAGATACTGAAAGGACAACTTCGGACATTATGTTTTCTTGGATTGCATCAAGGCGTCGTGCGCTAGTTTATTGAGATAATTCTCTAAGTCCATTCCGGCGATATTCGCCTCTTCTGCGATTCTGTCCATATCCCACAGGGCGTTCTTACCGCCAATAGCGCCGATACTTTCATCAAACTTACTTTGGGCCAGCTCATCCATTTTGATAGAGGACAGGACGACGCGCTCTTTTCTGGGAACAATATCACTCTTTCTCTTAAATGTCTCCCCATTGCACTCTGGACACTTCTTTAGTCTCGAAGGACACAGAACATAACAGGACGAACATTCGCTATATTCCTCACTTCTGCTGACGTTCCCGTGGAGTCCACGCTCCATTATCCACTGAGATACCTTTTCTCTAGCGTCATCTCTTGAAAGTATCGGCGCATTGCCGTATCGGTTTATCGTACTGACAACGACACACCATCCATTCTTTAAGGGGTATCTCCAGTAGGCGTCGTATGCGGTTCTATTCCTGATAAACCACTTGCGCCAACTATCCCAAGTCGCCCTGGTATCATCTATGTAGTGACAGTAAAGAGGAACGGTAAAGTTGAGTTGTTTGACTACTTTATCTATCATATCTTCTCTGCACTTTCTGCAATGTCGGGAGTTTCCACATTTCAGTCGGAACTTATACCGTGTGCCGTCTGCGTAGATTCTATTGAGGAGTATTTTCTCGCACCATCGCCAACTCTCTTTCTTCTCTGATTGTGTTTCTGCATATGACGATTCGGCGTGTTCTTCTTCGACTCTTGAGGCGTATTCTATTTCTGGAAGGTTCATTGGTACTTTATTCCTATGTCGTCCTATTGCAAAAGCAACAGAAACGTGATACCATAGGGATGCGAGTCAGGCAGGCTACGCACCCCATTGAAGCGCGAGACAATTGGACGCCATCCAGTCTCGCGCTCAGTGTTTACGGACAGCAGTCAATCCATACTCAGAACGAACCTCTTTGAGAAGTTTAACGGCGTAATCGTCGTCCATGTCTGAAGCGTACTCCGACATCAACTCTGCCGTGAACTCATCAGCGGTCTGTCCTCTAAGATTACAAACCCTCATAATGAAATCGCGGGTCTTCTTACTCACTCGGATAGTTGTTGCATCTTGTGTGTTCATATAACGATTATACCAAATACTTTCCATAAAGTCAATACCATTAGAGTAGTTGCTCCACCGCAGAACCTCTCTAAAGATTACTTTACATAATGACGCGCCCATCTCCAGTTTGGGACTTTGGTGCTATTGCGCCGTGAGTCGTCTGGTGCGATAATCATTGAAGAATCTTCAAAGGAGAAAACATGGACGCAAATAAAGTGTTTGCATTATCCCTAGTGGGCGAGCCAAATGAGGCGGAAGCGGCATATGCTAAGTTGTGCGATAAGGGAATCAGGATGGAAGATGTCGCTCACCGCATTTCGGGGGATACGTGGGCATCTAATTGGGGAAATTACGAATTTACAGTTGAAAGTTGCGGAGATAACGATTTGTCTGGATGTGCGGGGTAATCGGACTATCAACAGAAAGGACGTGGCGCATGTGGACTAAAAGAGGATTGTTCCTAAAATTTTCCGCAGTGATTGTGCTCGGAGTGATATTTCTAATAGCCCCTAGCATTTTGTGAATTCGCGTTTTGATTGTTATGGCGCAAATTGTAATTCTTTTCATTTAGAGGACGTGGCGAATGTGTGAAAACGAAGAAGAACTTCAAAGTTACGAACCCAGCCCGCTGATGGGCTTTGTGATGACGTTCTATGTGGGGGAATCCTTCCGTATCTGTGGGGAATTACTAACAATGGACGACTTTAAGGTGCGTCATGCTGTTTATGCGGGATACAGCTCTGATAACAAGTCTAGGTGCGCTCACAAGGCGTGTTGGGATAAGAATCTACCGCAAGAGCAATGGGCGTATCCCGAATCTTCAAAGGAGAGCTAGCCAATGACTTTCGTGGTGTTTTTTGTTTTAGGGTGGTTATTAACAGATTTAGTTCGTGGCGCGTACAATCCATTTACGCCATATGTGTTGGCCTTCTGCGCTGCCGTTGCCGTGGGAGTTTTGGTACGCAAGAAGGGAAATTGATATGATTCACATTGAAGTAGCGATTCTATTCGTTTTGGGATTTAGTGCCGTGTCGTTCTCTTTGGGGATACTGTTCGCGTGGTTTATCCAGAGTCGGAACAGTTCCCTTAAAGAAGAACTGCCGCCTATCTACATTGTGACGCCCAAAAAGGACGCGGAATAATGGACTTTGAACAGTGGTGCTACAGCAAACAAATCAAGGGCAACTGGAAAGAGGCGCTGTACCACTCTCTCGCCGAAAAGTACGATGACCTGGACGCCACGGGAGAGTCTGAATGGGCAACGGAGTGGAGCGCCGTACTGGATCATGTGGCAAAGAGTCTGCCATCCATTAAAGGAAACGTGCTAAGATGAGTTTTTTAGAATGCTTAAAATACTGGTTGACGGTTAGTTGGAGTAATCGTCCCCGTAAGATTGAGTGTCCCGTTTGTGGAAAGATATTTTGGGACTACGGTGATGTTAAGGCGGACTGCTGTAGTGATAAGTGCCAGTACGAGTGGATTCCATTCTAATGTCACTCCTTATGGATATATCCCGTGAACACACCCGTGTCGTCAAGATGGGACTATCGCCTATCATTCTGGAAGTGGACGCTAAGACTAAGGCGATGCTCTTTAAGGAAATACGCGAAGTGCTGTCGTCAGAACCGGGTAAGTCCCTCATGGGCATGGAATTGCGGGATAAGGTGTTCATAGGCGACGGCGTGTTCCGAGTACTGACGGACGATAGGCAGTGGCTGGAGGTCAATTGAACATTTTGAGTGCCTTCGACGGGATTAGCTGCGGACAGATTGCGCTAGAACGCGCCGGTATACCTGTTGAGAACTACTACGCTAGTGAAATTGACAAGTACGCCATTAAGGTGACGACGGCGAACTATCCCAAGACGATTCAGCTGGGCGACGTGACAAAGTGGCGAGAGTGGAATCTACCCCAAATAGACCTCGCCATCGCCGGTTCTCCCTGCCAGGGGTTTAGCTTCTCTGGGTTAGGGTTGAATTTTGATGACCCCAGAAGCAAGTTGTTCTTTGAGTTTGCCGACATTCTGGACGTATACAAGCCGAAGTGGTTCTTGCTCGAAAACGTAAGAATGAAGAAAGAACACGCCAAAGTCATTTCGGACAGACTGGGTGTTGACTACGTGGAGATTAACTCCTCACTCGTTTCGGCGCAATCCAGAAAACGATGGTACTGGACGAATATACCCGTATCTGGGTTGCCAGAAGATAAAGGGTTTTTTCTGAGAGACATTGTTGAATCTAGAGTAGTTGATAGAGAAAAATCGTACTGCGTAGACGCCAATTACTTTAAGGGCGGAAATCTAAAGAGTTATTTCGGTAAGTCCAGAAGACAACTCGTCAAGGAGTGCATACAAGTTGGCGAGGCGGACATTAAGGCGCAAGATATTATTAAGAGGGTGTATTCTCCAGACGGGAAATCCCCAACACTTACAACAATGGGAGGTGGTCATCGGGAACCCAAAATCACAGAAGATGGAGAAACGTGGCGGAAACTCACGCCACTCGAATGTGAGAGATTACAGACAGTGCCGGAATTTTACACAAGCTGCGTTAGTGACACCAGGCGCTATCATGCGCTTGGAAACGGATGGACAGTAGACGTAATCGCATGGATACTGTCCTTTATCCCCAAACAGGAGGCAGAATGACCGAAGCGACGATTAACCACTGTGTCGTAGACGTGATGTTTACCTGCGAGTGCGGTACTGCGCTCCTGATTATCGACCGACACCAGACGGATAAGTGTGACGTTTGCGGTCGAGTGTGGGGAGTGAAGGTGGAATTGGTGGACTTGAGTCAGTCAGAGACGGAAGAGGTAGAGGAATAGTGGCAGACATTAAGTTTTCTCGCGTATGGGCAATGCCCAACAGCAATACCTTTGAGGTTGCGCCCATCGCTGAATTTGTTAAGAAGTACCTGCGCCAATCTAAAGTAAGCGTAGACCCGTTTGCTCGAAATAACGGGTGGGCGACTTACACGAACGACCTGAATCCAGACACGACGGCGCAGTACCATATGGATGCGCTTGATTTCCTAAACAAAATGCTATCCGATGGAGTAACGCCAGACCTTGTTATTTTCGACCCTCCGTACTCTAGTCGTCAAGTAATGGAACAATATCAGTCCGTTGGTAGGAAAGTTACCATGCAGGACACACAAGGAAAGTCGTGGTCGGACTGGAAAAGCGCAATAGCCAGGTTGTGTTCTGACGGAACAACGGTGTTATCTTTCGGATGGAGCACAAACGGAATGGGAAAGAAGCACGGTTTTGAGATTTTGGAGATCATGCTTTGCGCTCATGGCGGAGTTCACAACGACACTATCTGTATGGCAGAGAGAAAATTGGACGTTCCATTTATCCAAAATTCCCTGTTTGAATCCTGATAAAATAACCTGATTTCGTGAATAATATCAGGTAAATCTATCCTTTTTGGAGGAAAATCAAGTGACTGAAAACGCACAGAAAGCGGCAGAATCGGTTGTCGATTGGATGGATAAAGAGGGCGTCATCGACTTGGATGATGGTATCCTAAAGCGTCAAGAGTTGGTGACATGGATTGGCGGTATCATCGACGTTCAGTACGGCACAGACGAGGGTGTTACACCGGTGTCGCTGGATGAACTGGAAGAAAGTCTCTTTAATGAGTTCAATGAGCGCCTTCGATTCGACTCATGACGGTGATTATAACCCAGAGGATGTGTCCTATTGGGCATACGTCATTTCCAGACTGCCACCATTGGACAACGTGTTCTGGAACTTCGTCAGGGCGCAACAAGAGATGATGACGATTCTGGAGATTCAACTTAACAACGGCATGTATCAAGGCGTTACGTTTCAGAAGATGGACTAGCGGTAATGGCACGTACCAGGGTAGTCTCCGAGGAATATCGCGCACTCATGGCACAGGTGCAACGCATGGCACAGAAGGCGTGTGCTACCATAGTACCATACCATACTTGTGCGGATTGTGGTAATATAGTAGATGTTCCGAGGGTATATTGCTTTAGGTGCGAGAGAAAAGCATGTAATACTGGTGGATGTGGCAGTAGTAAGAACCCACGCGGTATGTTAATATACTACGGGTACGAGGAATGGGAATGACAAGTAGGATAGTAGGATTTACAGGTAGCAGGTATGGTATCACAGACGCCCAAAAACAGACGGTAGCACAGCTCCTGAAGTGGATTAAGCCTACCGAGGTACACCACGGGGAGTGCGTAGGGGCAGATGCCATCTTCCATGATATAGTACGACAGGTACTCCCCCAGTGCCATATCATAGGACACCCCCCAAAGGTAGACACCTTCCAAGCGAAGTTACAGGGGTACTACAGGGAGGAACCCAGAAAGGGATTCCTGAAGCGAGATGACGAGATAGTAGACCTATGTGATATTCTGATAGGATGCCCTAAGTCTGCTAAGACGTTCCAAGTGGTAGAACGGTACGGGGGTAATCCTTACCGGGGGGGAACATGGTATACCATCAACTACGCTCAGAAGAAGGGTAAGGAAGTCGTCATCGTGAAACCAGATGGTAGCATAGACAGGCAAGAGGCGCGAGTACCATGAGGACACGATTCTTTAATGACATGATAGCAGCGCATACTACCGGCACGGTGGGGCGTATAGTACCCCATGCCAATGTCCTTATGCTAGAAGTAGTAGTAGGTGCTGACAAGGCACGGAAACTAGCAGACAGGGGTAGCGATAGTGACAACCCGTATACCCACTCGGATGTATACAGACGTATGCTGCGAGAACAATATATGGTACGGGCTAGGACTAGGGCGAAGTACCCCGAAGCGAGGATGGTATAATGAGTAACATCATCGTTAGAATGAAGAGCGGTGCTATTCGGAGGTTTATGCACGAGGGTCGGTCGGGTGGTAGTTATACCAAGAGTATCCGGTACGAGGGCGGGTTCGCTATCATTAAAGACGAATGGTATACCGAAACGGCGATCCCGTCTAGTGATATAGCAGAAGTCGTAGTAGAAGATCATCATGGAAGTAGGTGGTAATATGACCGTATCCACTAAGATTGACCAGTACATTGCAGAGAATGGAGGTGATGCTAGGAATGCCCTGAATGTGGCATTGGCTAGGATCACTCTTCTTGAGGCAGTCTCCCGAACTACGAATGATATGGCAGTAGAGATTCGGGACGAGATTAGGCGACTTACCCCTGAGATAGAGGGTCTGATACAAGAAAAGAACACCCTCAAGGTGAACTACGACGCTCTGGTATACCAACTCCAAGAACGAGACGAGTTCTGCCAGTCTCAAGGGCCAGTGAACTGCCCACTGAAGTTGCATAGTCGGGAGGGCATGGGGAGTCTATAATGCACATTTACTGTGACGACAACGACTGGTACATTGGAGAGTCTGCCCTAGATTGCTACACTAAGCAAGTAGAACTGGTGGGCGACGATGCTACCCCCGAAGGTGAGTGGCGACAGATTCCTGACGACAGGACGGACTTCACGATCATGAACTGGAACGACGACGGCGATAGGATGACTCGTACTGTTCAAGAGTGGATCGAGACAAACGGCAGAGGGTTGCTGTGTTCGGTGAACTACTAATCTCTCGCACGGTAGGTTGACATAATGTTTTCATACTTCGGAGGGAAAAGCAAGGTAGCACAATACTACCCCCGACCAATGTACGATACCGTGATTGAACCGTTTGCTGGCGCGGCGAACTATTCTCTTCGTAGGTGTCCAGACAAGTCGGTGTGGATAAACGACCTCAGTCCTGACATTTACCGACTATGGTTATACTTGCAGAGGATTACCACCGAAGAGATTGAGTCTATTCCAGAAATGAAGTTGGGCGACGACATTCGGGAGATGGACATATCGGATGACATGCGTCGTCTGCTGGGGTTCGTGGTTGTTCGGGGAGTGGCAACGCCCCACAATATCTATTCGAGTCAATCCGTTTGGGGCGATAGCGTAGGGCAGGCTAAAAAGCGCCTACTTAAATATCACCATCTCATTAAGCACTGGAAGATAACGAATCTCGACTATCGAGAGATACCCAACATTGAGGCAACATGGTTTATTGACAGCCCCTACCAGTACGGCGGGGAGCACTACCCCATGAGTAGCAAGATGCTAGACTTCTCAGAATTGGCGGAGTGGTGCAAGACTAGGAAAGGACAAGTCATCGTCTGCGAGAACACCAAAGCTGACTGGATGGACTTCGTGCCTTTGAAAAAAATGCACGGTAGCAAGCACACAACCACCGAGGCAATGTGGACGAACATTCCCTACCCGACGCAGATGCCGATGTTCTCTAGCGGAAACTTAACATAATGACAAACACGCGAGTCTATAACCCTGATACCGATGACTACGAACTCGTCTCCGAAGAAGAGGCGCAAGCGTGGACGAGTATTATCGATGGGCTGAACGATACCGTCATTGAGGAACATGAAGAAAATCATGTGGCATAGAACAGAACCAGGAGTAGTTGAAGTTGGTACGGCAGACTGGAGACTATTGTTGTTTTGGCCGCCAGCGTTTAGTTTCATCAACAGGAAGATAGTGTTCGACTGGAACGTGTATAGACGACTCTAGTTCAGCTTGTGGCGTCACGACTAATACCCCCCGCCGTACCCCTCTCGTGTCGTGCGTGAATAAGTAGCACGATTACCCCTCTCAGAAGCAGTAACGCACAAGAGAGGTAATAGGGCAGGGCGGTAGATAGATACCTTTTTGCCAAAATCTACCCCTCACGCCTCGCCACGCGCTTCCTGACGCGATTGTAGGCATTTTTAGAGCAACCCGGAATCCTCGCTGCAACCCTTGTTGGCAGTAATTCCCCGGAGAGACAATAGGCAGATTTTTGCTACGCGATGCGAACGTCCGTTCACTTTTACTCCTCTAGGGAAGTGTTTATGTTCTGTCGCGCTTGTCAGTTTCATGTCCGCATCTTACCACGGGAGAGACGAGATAGGCAATAGCGCAAAAGTCACCCATGACGAAAGTACCAGCAAGGCGAAAGGAGGGTGTCACACTGCAAACCTAAATTTACACCTATAATGTGATTACAAGTGTACCTCATGTCCGTGATTATGTCAAGTCTTTTGCACTAGGGGAGATAGGGCGGGGGATAGCATCCTCCTCGCGCCCGTGACGACTCCCGCGACAAGCGAGGGTTGACCCTGCCGTAGCTGCCGCACTGGCACGACACACTACCACCACACGAGCGGGTACTCAGCTCACGCGACACCGGTCACTCGTGCGAGGTGAGTACTGGCGCGTCCATCCCTATCACTGCGAGGACGTTATGCCATGATTGCACAACGCACATGACAAATGTCACCCCAAACGTATGACATATGACACTATAGGCGTTTGGTTTGTGGGTGTATCATTGTGCCATAGAGACAAGACGCACACGAACTAAGCGCAGTGCCCCGGTTGACGCAGTGCAGAACTCTAGAGGGGATGGCGCGACCTGAACGGTGGGCAGTAGGTTTCTAGGCGATGCGAGTAGCGTGGTACTGGCTCACCCCAGTGTTACTCAAGCCAAAAAACGCAGAGTAACGCGCACACCTAGACCATAACACGGTATCGAATGTGCGCGGTAATGCGGCGATAGTCGTTACAAGCCGACTAGATAAGGGGATGGCATGGCAGAGTTAAATTGTGTAATCCACGTGCAAGAGTTGGGCGAATCACCCGCTTATGGCATGGTGTACACGGTGTGGACTGAATGCAAGGTATCAACCATGTATCATTGTTCGGCGGCGCTGTCAGCCGATCAGGTAACTGGGTTGATTGACACCCTCACGGCGCGGGCGGCTAAGTGGTCACGGCCATATGTGACTTGCCGTGATGGGGCAGTGTTACCCGGCAAGCGCAACAGTGATGGAACGCCAAACTTTGACGCCTTGACGGTCTCTATTGTTCGGCACGATCGCAACGACTAGCGTAGCACGACCTCCCGGTCGGGTTGACCGGGTACACTCTCAAGAGGGGATTATCATGGAAAGCACTACTTTGTTAGTTTGCGGCGTTGTAGCGGTTCTGATGTTTGTTCGGTTCTGGCGATACGTGATTAGTGCAGCGTTACTGGTAGGGTGCATCTACCTGTGTGCTTTAATCTTCGCGGGCTACACCCCAGATAGCGGCAGTGGTAGCACGAATAACGCTCAATGCACGACGCCTGGCGGCATAGCGGTACAGTGCAAGTAGAACCATTGGCAGTTCCCGACGACTACACCATAAGGGGTGACACGACTATACCGCTACAGACGACTACCAGAGAGGCACGGGCTATACAGTGCCAACCACGGCAGGGATACACAAAACGTCCAGGGGACGGCCTAACAAGGTGTAAGGTAGGTTCAATCCCTACCCTTGCCACATGAACACTAACACGACCGATCAACCCGTCTACAACGTGCGATCCTACCTTGACATCATCCGCGAACGGCAGAGGTTAGGTGCTACGGGCGGGTATGTTGACCTAAACGAAATGATGCGGGCATGTGGCAGGGTGACAGTCGTCGCGCCAAACGAGGACAATAGTCACTCGTCACAACAGGCGCAGTAAGGTCACGGCAGAGTGAGAGATAATAGACACGGTGTCTATTAAACGACAGAGTGTCGATTGTCGCAATTGGAACACGTGGAACACTTCTATAGGGAAGTGTGCGAGGATAGTCAATCTTGACTATACCATCAAAGTCAGTTTAGGGGGCTACAATGTCTCATCATGCCAGTTGGTTGTCAGCGTGTGTTGACCCTGCCGTTATGCGTGAGGTTATCCGAAAGATTGGTGATTCTATCCTGTCTGATATGGTGTTGGGCGTTAGGATTGACGCCATAGCGGTACGGGGCATTAGTGGGGCAGTTATTGGTGGGGCGTTGGCGGTTTCGACTGGTCTCCCGCTGATCATTGTCCGCAAGCCAAATGACGGGACTCATAGCATGTATAGTGTAGAGTATGGCGAGAAGTTTAGCGCCTATGCGTTTGTGGATGACCTGATCTCTACGGGTATAACGGTAGATTCGGTACAAGACGCTATAACCCGCGAGTGTAGCGCGGACATGGTTAAAATCTATCTATACCGTGATGACAAGACTGATTATAACGGTATTCCCGTAACCGGGTTTTATCAGGAGTGATCACAATGACCACAGTCAAGCCGGATGAACTCATGAAGAGTGTAGCACGAATTGCGTACCCGGACTATAGCGGGCGAAAGTACCGCGTAGTGACGCAAACCTGCCCGCTGGACGTGCGATCAAGTTGGGAGGGTGGTAGTCGGAATTATTTTGTGTTTTTGGACATGCGCGAGTACCCGACCGTTAAGGTGTTACCCGTACCCGCTCAGAGCATGTATGATCGGCCAATCGACAATGCCGACCGGGTTATGCTCCCCGATGGGTTTGTGTGTGTTGAGCATGTGATCTTCTGTGGGCATGACCTGGGGTTAGTGTTCCATGTCACCCCCAACGATTCGCCTAAGATGCTAGAATCGGGCGACAAGCCTACCTTGAACGACTTGCAGTCGGCTTTTATCCGGTTGTGGGGTGGGTTGACCAGTGCTGGGCGCAAGGATGAAGCGCAGTCGTACCATATCCCGCAATGGTTGATCGATGTGTTAGCGGCAGAACTGGCCGACTTTGGTCTAATGACCGTCAATAAAGTGGGCGCAATCGCCTTGACGTTAGCGGGCAAGCAATACCGCGAATCGTTCGGGTATGCTGACAGTCACGGCTTTTGGTGGGCATGGCGGGATAGTTGGCGGATGAGTGACCAGGACTATAAATACCGCCCGATGGCGGATGGTATCGCCCGCCATTGGCTTGACGAGTACAAAGACAAACGCCCGATCAAGGCATGACGATTGTCGCCTGAAGGGGGTGATGATCGTCACTATCGCCAGAAGTACCCGCGTGTTATCATCGTAGTATACCATTAAGGGGTAAAACAATGTTCAATTTTGGTGAAATCACTCACATTATGGCAAACCCGCAAGGGCACGCGGAGGGGTATAACTTCTCATTTGTGGGCAGTGTGCCTAGTACCTGCCTTGAAGGGCGCAAGCCTACCGCTAGTGATGTTATGGCAGGACGTGTACAACCTGACGGCCTAGCATACCACGGGCGCAAGATTGAGACGATTGCACAAGCGCTAGAGATTGCCCGCGAGGGTGGCGCTAAGTTGTGCGATTCTGCAACGTGTTCTTGTCGCCAGTTATTCTAAACATGACATATGTCACGCCCGAAACGTGTACAATGTCACGTGACTGCACGGCACAATCGGTGTATAGTTATTATAGTTAAGCAATCACGCAAGGGGTATACAATGGGGATCACAATCACGATCAACACCGACAATGACGCCTTTCAAGGCAGTATGAACGGCGAAACGGCGCGCATTTTGCGGGTACTCGTTGCCAGGTTAGAACGGGATGAAGTTGATATACATTCCGGTGAGGTCGCCAATTTACGCGACGCAAACGGTAACACGGTTGGTCAATTCACTGTGAGGTCATAACATGGCATACAAACGCAAGACGCGCGACGTTTTTGTTATTCAAGGGTATTATACTTCCGGTTACGGGTGGGAGGATGTGGTAGAAGAGGATAGCCGCAAGGCTGGGCGTGAACAATTGAGGGCGTATCGCCAGAACGCGCCAGAGTACCCGTATCAAATGATTGTTCGGCGTGAAAAGATCGAGGAGTGTGCATAATGGAAAAATTAGCGGGATACATCGTCGCCAAGTACCAGTCATCAATCAACACGCCCAAAGGCGCAACGTCACGCAAAGCGGCCAAGCGCGAATTATCAGCGGTACTCTATGCGCTGAGGTCTATCGGGTATGATCGGGCGTTTGTGAAGTGCTTAAGCGTGTTAGTGGGGGTTTTATAATGTCCGATCAATATGACAAGGTAGCGGAGTTTGAGCGGGGCGAATGGGCAGGTTATACCGCTGAGCTAGTCAAGGCAAACCCCCTACCCTCCGTTATCGCTGGGGTCGAGCACGTCGCTAGGGCGTGGTCTCCTGAAAGCGTAGAATCTAGGGGTGTTGATTTTGCTAGGGGGTTTGTGGCAGGGTCGGCAGAGTACCACGCGGACAAAACACGGGAGAAGAGGGAATGACTACCATGCCCACAACTAAACAGGTCAAAGTGATCGCCCGCATCCCTCGCACATTGGCGCAAGTACACGATCGAGTACCGCCAGAATACCGCGAGGGCGTGATGACACGTCACGGGATGATAGATTGTGACGTGAGAGGCGATAACTGGTCATGCTACGGCTTGCCCTTGTCGGATGTGAAAGAAGTTTAGTTGACGTTATGCCAACCTACCCATAGAGAGGTCGCAAATGTGGGCGTGCTTAGGCGCAAGCGTTTATCGATGGCGTCCGCATGATCTTAACGTTCGATGCGGCGAATGATCTAGAAAACTATTGCGCAGAGAACCACCCAGAGGACTAATCGCCATGACGCCAGAACTAATCGAAACATTCAAGCGGGCAGTAAACGAGGGCGCAAAGCGTACCACTTGGGAGGGCGTTGTATTCTCTCTTGAGGAGGGCATAGACGAATTGAGGCGCTATTATCACGTCACCATGCCGCGCCGTGAGGGTTGCGCCGTGTGGTGTAGTGTTGACGGTTGCATGTATGGTGTATCGCCTGATTCGCCAGAGTACGCGGGTTTTATTGCCCTGGCAGAATCGCGCAACGGGTGACAATCGTCGCCGGATCACATGACGAAAGTCACTTGAGACGCATCACCAGAACTGATATACTGTCATCATAGACAAACGCACAAGGAGATCACAAAATGGATAAGACAATCGCTAAATTCACGGGCTCAAAAGTCCTCCCCGGCGATACGTTTAACAAGGCTTATAAAGTCGTCGCCAAGATGGTTTTGCACGATTTGGGGCAGGGCGCGTATTTTAGCGCAACGGTTGACCGATACGCGGACAAACACGGCAAGGGTCAATGGGTTGACGACGGCGGCGGATGCGACCATGACGCCATTACCGCCAATTTCCCCCACTTGGCGAAGTATGTTAAGTGGCATTTGGTAAACGTCGGTAGTGGCCCGATGCACTACTTGGCGAACACGCTATACCACGCGGGCGATTGCGATTATAACGGACTGCGCGCAGGAGAGAAACGCCAGATCGTCAATGGTCGCACTAAGTTGCCCCGCTGGGAACTGGTCGCCGTCAATGCGGAGGGTGTTAAAATCTCTAGCACGCCCACGGGCGACAAGTACCGAGAATCTGAAACAGTCCCGCTCTTCATTCTAGAGCATAACGCCGATGGCGAAAACGCGCCAGAAGTCGCCCCGCGCTTAGAATGGCGACCACTGTACCGCATTGGCGAGGGGAAAGATCGAGACCTTGAAGCGGCCCGCCGAACCGCAGTCTGGCCCAATGCGTCCGATGAAGAGCTGAGTTTGCCCCGCGAAGAGCTAAAGGCGAAATTGATCGCCCGCTTGACCGCTCTTATGGCAGAGTTTGAAGCGGATATGCTAGAGCTGTTCGGGGATCAAGTCCAGATCGTCAATAAGTAGACAACCATCGGGGGCAATGTCGCCAGACTAGCCCCCTACCACAAAAGAGGATCGCCATGACTTTTGAGCAATCACAGTTTTTGTATCGCCTGTCTCACAATGAAGAGGTATCAGCTTTAGTGAACGCTGGTATTGACCCCAACATTGACACATGGGACACCGAAACATTAGAGCGGGCGTCAGTGGCGCTAGACCAGGCGCAAGCGGCGAAGATCGAGCGGTTGACCATGAAACGCAATAGCGATAATTAGTTATGTTAAGTTATCGCTAGAGAGGTGATAAATGGTAACACATGGCGCAATGTATGATAGCAGTTTCGGAACGGTTGAGGCGTGCGATTTTTACCTTGACGGGGTGAAGATCGGGCGATGGCACTGCATCAAAGCATTACAGCGCAAGTATGGCGAATTCTGGCCCGATGATAACTTTAAGGCGAACATGCCGAACGGTTATCATTGCTTCAGTGGCGAAACGTATACCGTCAAGGCGAAAATTGAGCGGGCGATCAAGGGGTGGTAGCGCAGTGACTAAACGCGAATCGGGATCGCTAGGCGGTAGGGCAACTGTCGCCAGACATGGCAAATCACACATGGCCGACCTTGCGCGACGTTGGCATGATAAGTACGCCCTACGCCCGTATAATGGCAACGACTTTTTGATCGTCAATCGCCAGAGCGGGGCAATCAACCCCAAGACCCTAAACGGGGATCGCTATAGTCCCCGCCAGAAGTGAGGCACAGCATGAAATGGTATATTGTCATCCTGACGAGTCAAGAATATTACACCCTGTACGAAAAGTCAAAAATCATTCTCGCCAAAGATAGCGCAGAGGCGAGTCAAAAAGCGTTAGAGGGCGAATATGGGCATGTGGCGGTTGGAACATTGTTCGATTGTGGTACGCGCAAACCGAAAGAGGCATAAAATGATTGACCGTGTACTCGCCCGACTGCAAACCATCCCCCTGCCCTCTCCTATTAAAGAGGACTTGATCGCCTCTATTCGCCAGATACCAGAGGGCGCAAGCGTATCAGCTCGGAACGGGGCATTATACCGTGCTTGTGGGGCAATTAAGGCGACAACCCTACCACGGGGTTGTACTGAGGCGCTATGTCGTCATTTGTGCGATAGGTTGACCGTTCCCGTGCCTGAAAATGTAGTACGCGCCAGTATCCGCAAGAATCGCAACACGCCGATCCGTGTTATGCCAGATTATGACCCTCAAGACTTGGAGGTAACAGAATGAGCGAATCACTACACCGATACGGTCTGATTTTCTGGTCTGGAAAGATGACAGACGACGAGATTTACACCTATTTTTAGGCAACGGACTACTTCAGCGCGGAACGCATCGCAGAGGGGTACAATAAGACTGGAATGGTAAAGGGCATTGTGCATTATATCGAGGGTAACGCCCTGCCCTATTACACTATTCGCACTGAGGACTATTGCAAGTCGTGACATTCATCGCGGATCAGGGTGACATTTGGCACTAGATGATATACTGCATTTGTAATACAATATAATCACACAAAGATAATCGTCTCTTCGATAAAACCCGATAGAGTGAACACGAAGGACGGGATACACTCGGATGATTATCTTAGTAAACGGATTGGGTGTTTTTGGGGAGGGAGTATCCTGTCATAATCCCCCAGAAGGTGCGTGAAAGTCGGCCAAGCGCTCTGTCTAGGAACGCTCCGTAAAGGCACTGGGGTTAGGTGGCAGCAGTCTGAGGCGATGCGGACTAGACAACGCAGAGCGTATAATTTGACAATTGATAACCCCCCACCAAAAGCACCCAATCTGGCAACATTACATTCATCGCGTTTTAGAGTGACATTTGACACTCGATTCACCCTCGCAAGTCGGGTATACTGTAATCATCTTCAGGAAAGAGGCGCAAACATGAACGCACAAAACATGGATCGTGTGATTATTCGTCAGTATCGTGACAAAGACGGGGCAACGGGTGTTGAGGCGTTTCTGCCCGATGCGTTTGTTAATCCCGGAATGGTGATGTGTTACGCCCATGTCGGACAACATGCTGAGGCAAGTTTAGAGTATTATCAGGGGACAAAACCCGCCGACCTAGAATCACAAGAGGCGCAAGACCTGATCGCAGAGTTGAAAAGCGTAGGGTATAACGTTCGCCTGGTCAAGCGATTGGCGCGACCGTTCGGAGGGTGGGCAAAATGACACGCTTTTCTGGATTTTACCCCGTTCATTTCTGCAAACAATGCAGTGCGGTACTAGGCGGCACGAATCACGGCACGGCAGATGACCCATCATATGATCGCCCCGCAGAATTGTACATGGGCACTTATACGGGTTTGTGCTACTCCTGCCAAAACGCTGAAGTAACGATTATCGAAGTCTACCCCGATAGCGCTAAGCTCAAAGAGTACCCGCCCCATTGCCCCTCATGGCGACGTGATCGAGAACGCTATACCGCATTTGATGATTGCGCGGAGTGTGGCGGTAAGGGGTTCAAATGGGTTGTTCGGGCGGATGCTTTAGGCGGATCATACCCCGTGCATTGTGAGGCGTGCAATCGTCGCCATAATGCTGAGGAATACGCCAGACGAGACCGAGAAGAGGCACGGGATAAGTTGATCGCCAGAGCACGCGAGATTGAGGCTGAGACGCGCAGTAAGGCATACAAGGGCGTGACGCCAGAGGCATTACAGGATATGCCTATCGCGGTTGAGTATCGCCAGATTGTACGGCAACTGTGGACGTGACAAACGTCACCCCCGAAACATGACGATCCTCAGTATCGCCAGAGGTCAGGGCATGATAAGATAGCGGTATCACTTCACACAAGAGGCAACCCATGAAGCGCAGTGTCAACTTTTCAGCACCCCGCAAGTTTGCTCTAATGGCCGCGATGCGAAACAGTGACGCGCAAACGTGGCTGTGCGAACCGTCAAGCGAAACGACGCGGCGATGTAATGAGGATTGTGCTATTCTTGAAAGTGCTGGCAAGGGTCATATTGCCGTAGACCTAAAAGTGGCAATCGCTATCGTCACCACTTCCGAACCTCACCAGAATCTTGGGGACCTAATCTATGCCGCTTTTGATGCGGGATGGCGGGCAGATTGGCATGGCGGATTTGTTGCCCCCGATGGTAGTACGCGCAAGTCGCCTACCCGCTGGTGGTGGGGCGCGATGAAGTCTATCGAGATGGCGCAAGAGATTCGCAACATGACAGATAGCACCCCGAAAGAGCGACATTTGACACTACGAAACACCCCCGCAAAGTAGTATGATAGCAGTATAACTTCACAAGGAGAACACACAATGACCGATTACAAGAAAAGCACACTGACAGGTATCAGCTACAGCGTCAATACCCCCGATGATGTGGTCGCCGTGCTTGACCGATATTATCACGCGGATCGTCGGTTGCGTGTCTTTTATGGCGATAAAGTCACCGGAAAGTGTTGGGGTGACGAGTACAATACCATCGGCGCGATTGGACGCAGTACGGGCAAGTACCAAATCCCTCTGATGATTGCCAATAGTCGCAGTTTGGGCGGCGGCGCAGTGCTGGATGATTGCATCGTCAAGATTATGGACGTTCAGACTAAGCGCGTCCTGTACCAGCACCCGACTTTCAATCAACCTGCGTATACCATCGCCCCTCCGCCAGAAAAGATTGGCAATGCTGACATGGCGGCAGATGGGTACACTCACGGAGTTTACGCGGACGGTGAAAACATCGCCAACTTCAAGTCGATTGTCCAGGCGGCACGATGGGTCAAGTTTATGATAGGCGAACGTATGGCAAAGTGACATTCATCGCCCTAACCCGTGACATCTGACACTGTTACGGTAGGGGCGGAAGTGGTATCATAATCTCAGAATCCCGATCAGGGGATAGCCCGCAAGGGTAAATCTCTCTCGGAGGAATTGAAATGACATACTTGGACACGGCAAAAAAGTTTGTGAATTCGCTCGATTTTGCAAAGGGTATCGTATCTGCCACAAAAGCTGGATGGGGCGGATCGGGCTACTCGGTTGAGATTTTCGATGACGGTACTTGGCGCGTGCTTTGGGATAATAGCATCGGCAATCTGTACATGCACCCGCGCAGTATTATCGTCCCCTTGCCCCAATTCAGCGACGAGGATTTGAGCGATTCACCGGACTGGGAGGAAAATATCGATACGGGATACTTTGAAGATGAATTCTTGGCAGATGTAGTCGCCTGATTCGGAACGTGATGGGTGTCATGCCAAAAACGTGACACTCATCACTGTTACGGGATCGCCAGAACGGGTACAATGGTAGCATATCACATTCAAGGAGACGGACATGGACACGGCACAGAGCGCACAAGAGATTATTTTGGCAGTACCGCAAGAGGATTTTGAATGTGTACCCAAGAATCGAAGCGAAGAGATCAAAACTCTCACAGAAGCGGCCATGATGGTTGCCCTTAAAGGCGATATTCACGGCGCAGTGAACGTCATTCGCGGATCACTTATCGCCATGTATTCTAATGGTAAGCGGGATGCACAAAAAGTAGGAAGTGCGTTTGAGAACGCCTTTAAGGAATAGAACATGTATGCCTACAACATTGACCCAGAACGACGCAACCCCTCGCCATTATGGACGGCGCTAGATTATGTGGTAAACGCCGGATTGGTTGAGGGTGATACGCCAGAAGAGCGTATGCAGTCCGCTATTGTTGAGACGCAGTATGAAATTGTAGATAATTTCTCGGAGCACGTCGAGATTACGCCCGAACAAGTCTCAGAATACGTCAAGGCACACTATAGCCCCGACTGACATTATGTAAACCTGCCGCTAGAGAGGTTCGGAGGGATACATGCGAACACTTTTTCTGATTCTCACATCGCCTATCTGGTTTATCCCGTGGGTGTTGTATCAAATCCTCACTGCCCCTACTCACAAACCCCCAAAGGACAAGGGCGGATCGGGTAGTCATGGGCCGTGGTTGGGATAGTGACATTCATCCATAGAACACATGACATTCTCCACTCGTTTCCAGTACGGATCGGGTGTAGAATGAAACAAGATTGAAAACGGAGGCGCGATATGACAGAAAAAGTTTACCCGATCAAATCGTATACCGAGGAATGGGATCGCCTTGCGCGCAACTTTGCACCGCATATCTATGCCTGTAAAAAGTGTGGCGCTCCGACCGTTCAGGGGTATTGCTGCACTTATTGCGGTAGTTCTACCCCGGAATACCCGAAAGACGAGGACAAAGAATCATGAAATACCCCCTGCCCCGTGGTTATTCATTTCAGATTCGTCGGAACGGGCGCGTAGACGACAATCGGTACTTAGTGGACGCCCGTCTGATTGCAAAAGATTGCTCCATTGTGGATAGCGTTAAGGACTACCACGCCAGTTTTGATCGCCCGACTTGCCGATTTAGTGCCGGTTCCGTTCTGTTCCACATGCTCAGGAATATCGACGGGAACTGCCGCAAGGTGTTATCTCAAGAGGATTTCACCCTCCTGGAGAATCGCGCTGGTGAGATGGCGGGATATGAAAGGACGGTGACGGAATGAACATTTACGAGAAACTAGGACTGTCCCTGATGATTATCGTTTCTCCAGTATGGGACGCAAATATGAGCGGTATCACGGGCGCTATTATGCTCCTATTCAACATGCTTGGCGCGTTTCTATTCATGCTTGGAGATCAGATCGAGAAGAGTGTCACCCGAAAGTCATGACTTCCGTCACTATGGCGCAGTCTGAGAGTGTTGTATCATAGCAGTATCACACACGAAGGAGAACGACATGAACGCTAAAGAGCAAAAGGCATTCGTGAGAGATTTGGGTAAGAACGTCCTGGCGGAACTGTACGCCGACGTTGACGAAGGCAGAATCCCTAAAGAATGGGACGGTATCGAGTTGCGTCAGCTCATGGCGGATCGGTTTGATGCTTGCGTCTTTAAGAAGGGATATTTAGAAGGCAAGCGCAAGCGTGACTACAAGAATACCGTTCTGGTGAATAACCTATGAACGCCGATTCGATGACTTTAGCGCAACACGCAGAGGCGTGGTATCGTGAACAGGGCGTAGACATGCCCTCAGACCCCGTGGCGCGGCAGTCGATGTACGAAGCGTGGGTAGAGTGGGCGTTTCAGGACTTTAAGGAGGTGTAGCATGAAAACTGTAGACAATGACGCCTTTGAAAGTGCTCTTGAAGTGATTCAAGAGGTAAACAAACCATTCGTTCTGACCTCTGGCGTTGTTCTAAACACACTGATGAGCGCCATGAACAAAGACAATACCGAGATGACGCCATTTGAGATTACCGTTATTGCCACTTACCTGTACTACTTGGGTTGTGGTTCTAAAAAGTCGGTCGATAGTAGTAGTTGACATATCTCTAATTATCCACTACAATGTGTATATCTTATACATAGGTGGATAACATGAATAACACGATGGAAGAAGCGATGGAGTTTGTCTGTTCAAAAATGGACGTTAGCCGAGATTGGGTTTTGTCTTTGTCGAGAGATAAGAGACCAGTTTCGGCAAGAGTTGTTTTTGCAATAGCGTGTAAGAAGTACGGATCGTCCATATCTGAAATCTCAAGATTTCTCAAAAGAGATCATACAACAGTGATGTACTATTTTAAGTCTGCTACTCCAGACGAAATGGACATGGGGAGCGGATTTATATTCACAAAAAACGGAGAGGTAAATCCATCTATAGATGTATCTGGTAGTATTTTCCCGCTTAGTGACGCATACAGAAAAGTGTACGAGACGTACAACTACAAGTGCGCCATACCGGGATGCGGAAGAGACGACGTGCTAGAGATTCATCATATATTAGGGCGGAAGATAGACAACAGCAACGCCATATCGAATCTCTCGGTTCTTTGCCCTACGCATCACGCCTTAGCGGATCGTGGAATGATTTTCGTGAAATCGAGATAACCTGTGGATAAAATTGTGGATAACCTGTGGACAACTCTAGTGACATCCATCTACACATCGAGTGACATTCGTTACTACCCAGTGACTCCCTCCTGATGTAAAATTGGATATACAGTGACAAAGGAGATACAACATGGCACAAGTACACTACGCAACCATTCCAGAACTTCTCAAAGCGAAGGGCGTCAAGTCCTACAGGCAGACGTTCGCGGGACTTGTCGCAGTCCACAAGCGCAATAGTGTTGGAGATTACTATTGGGACTATTACCGATATTACACAAAGGCGGAGTATCCCGCTGGCGGTGGTGACGGATACTATTTCACGGGAAGCACGTCAAAGTGGGAGGCGTAGCATGTTGGCACAATTAGAGAAGTTGGCGACTTTGGGTATCAAAATCACCTTTGATGGGGAATGGTTCGCGGTATCCGCTATTGAGGATAAAGGCGTACTGCCCTGCTACGATTACGACTTGCGCGATGCAGTTGACGCCATGCTAAAAGAGGCACAGGAACGGTGGTGGTTATAATGTGGACACTCTATCGCCAGAAGTTACACGAGCGTGTTTACCACTACGCATGGGTGTCTCCTGATGGCATGGTTAAGTTTAACAGAGTTATTGCGCCTGTTGGGTGGGTTTGGGGGATGTGGAGACTAGACGGTGACTTTAAGGCGATTCGCAAGATTAGTCCCGGTTGGCACAAAGTCAACACCAAGATGACACAGGAACAACTCTCAAAAGGATACCTGACATGATTACCGACAAGAATTTATCTAATCTCGCGCAGTACGGCAAAACTCAGGCAATTCAAACCTACGCCGCGCGCCTGATTGATACTCGCCGACTGCTAAAGATGCTTGACGGATTCGCCAAGAAGGGGCATGACGTGGACTTGGCACAAGTCGGGTGGGATCATATCGGGGACTTAGGACACGTCAATACATTACTGGCGGGTCTGGTTAAGTTTTTGGATATTGAGGAATAATGACTAATCGCCCGACTTCTCTGGATAACTTCATCGGTCAACCCGACCTTGTAAGCAACTTGCGCGTGACCATCGACGCCGCCAAGAAGCGCAAGGGCGTGATTGACCACATTCTGTTGTACGGCACGCCGGGTGTTGGCAAAAGCAGCGTAGCCCTCTTAGTGGCAAAAGAGATGGGCGTGAATATGTTGGCGACAAATGCCCCCGCAATTGGTTCGGTACAGGACTTACTTGGATTGCTTATGCAAGCGAAAGACGGTGACGTTGTTTTCATAGACGAGATTCACAGACTAGGGGCAAAGCCGAGCGAGACGCTATACCTTGCTATGGAGGACAAGGTAGTAGACGTGACGTTTGGCGACCTGTTTCCTGCTACGTATCGCATCCCCCTGCCCTCTTTCACGGTGGTAGGCGCGACGACCTTGTTGGCGCGGGTTGCCGACCCCTTGCGGGCGCGTTTCGGAAATGTGTACCAAATTCGGTACTACAAGACGCCAGACCTCGCCAAGATTCTTGGTAATGAGTCGGTCGAGATGGGGTACGACATTACGCCAGAGGCACTTGAAGTCGTCGCCGGACGTGGGCGGGGTACTCCTAGAATGGCGCTAAAACTGCTACGGCGCGTTGTGGACTACGGATCGGTGATGGAGACGACTATCACGGGTAAGGTCGCCAGTGACGCGCTGAACGCCCTCAAGATTGACGGTAAGGGACTGACTGAGCAAGACCGCGAATATCTGACCGTCTTATTTGAACGCGCTAATGGTGGACCGCGTGGCGTCGATGCGATTGCCTCCATGATGAATGAGGAGCGCGATACTATTGAGAGTGTGGTAGAGCCGTGGTTACTGCATCTTGGAATGATTGAACGCACTACGGCAGGGCGTGTACTGTCACTGCCTGCGTATAATCACATGAATTGGGAAGTCAAACTCACGCCACAGGAAGGGTACTAATGCAGAACCAGAACGCACGATACGCGCAGTGGTGGACAATCTTTAACAGGATGCCAACGGAATACCGCGCTAAGATGTGGCCGCAACTCATGAGCAAGATTCAGACCGTGACGATGGTCGGTGTTATTGAGGCGTTAGAAGATGCCCCCGAACCTGCCAAAGTGGAAGTCTGGAAGCGGTGGGCAGAGAGTCACGACCTGAGCGGGTACGTTCTCAAGCAAATTGAGGCGCTGAAAGAGTCAGAACCCGCAAGCGCAGTAGACCACCTCATGCGAGAGTGGCAGAAGCAATGCAATCTATCATCCTGCGACGTGTCAGATGTGTTCAAGATGGCATTGAAGTTCTCTACTTTAGAGGACGTTGACCGACTATGGACGCGATGGGCGAGTCAAACCGACCTGCGCCGTTTCGAGATTGAGATGTTCTGTAAAGTGACCACAAAGGTTGCGCCGTCTATCTGTGAGAAGTTGGTCACGGAATGGATCAAGCAGAACGGGGATCGCGCTGTGTATTCCGTACATCCCGACAAGATGACTAAAATCCGCAATCTTGGTCTGCCCATTGGCGCACGGAATAAGTTGAATGAGGCGCTATTGCGCGACCCAAATCGACGTTAGTTATGTAAAGTAATCGGTATAGAGGTCGGGATGAACGTCATGTGGAATAAGTGACATTTGACACGCGACTGACGAACGAGAATGATGTAGAATGAGATATACTCAGAAAGCGGAGGCAACATGGCGTCTAAAAAGCAAACTTATCAACTGGCGCAATCTCTAGGAATGTCTATTACTGAAAACCGAGAGGGTAAGGGCATTACTGTGAAGGTCGAGGCTCCGTTCGGGAAGAACTTTAACGGTAGTCACGAGATTACGCTTCACTATTACAGTGGGTCTCCGTGGACAGAATTGTACAGGGAAATTCAAGACGCCAAGACGGTAGATTGCGAAGAGTCCACCTGTGGAAGTTGGGCAGATGGTCGGTGTGAGTGGTGGGATTCTGAAGAAGAGGGTTATGACGAGTGCGGATTCGGAAAGTATAATCCCGAACACGAATAAGATGAACGTCATGCCCAAAAGGTTGCGAAAGTCACTTGAGCGCCTCATTCTGGCATGATAGAATAACACCATAGACAATCATTAAGGAGAATCGTTACGACTTATACTCTGGGAACGATGACGACCTAATCCCCCTGTACGAAATGAACGGAGATAAGCGAAGTCGCGCTGATGCGTGGTTCGGTAGTGGTCGCCCCAGTGACGTTAAACGCGGAACGGCAAAGCGCGGGATGGTTATCGCCCCCAATCCATGACATTCGTTACTACCACCTCTTTACGGGGCGTGGTAAGATAGTATCAAGATACAGTCCTAAAGGAGAACGAACATGAAAGACATTCCAGTCCTGAACACCATTGAAGACCTTGTAGCAGTTGCCCTGAAAAGTGGAGACACTCGGTACGAACTTGAAGACAATTCTGTGTATGAGTATGACGATCCCGTGGCGGGTAAGGCGTGGGAGGACAACGAGGAGTCTGTTGTCGGGGAATATCCGGGCGCTAAGAGTCCAGAGTACAGCGCTTACATTGAACGGGAACGGGTGTATCGAAAAACTAAGCCCGCTATGCACCCAGAAACGCATTTCTATCTCAAGAAGAAATACATCGCCCACTATAAGGTCGGGGCGGAACTTGGGGTGCAGATTGACGCCGTGTGGACGAAGAAGGTCGGTCGGTACTCCACAACGCCACGTCGCACGGGTGTACTTACCCTGGCGGGCATCTTGAAGCGCATGGGTCGGACAGACGTTGCCACGAAGATTAAGGACGCTGAGATTGTCCAAAAAGAGGCGAACGCGAAATACCGTCGCAATAACGTTCGCGTCGGTCTACAGCGCAAGTTGGACGAATTGGAGAAGTGGGTCAAGGATTACGGCGCAGAGATTGGCGTGACGCCTGAGATGTTCCAGTTGCCCGTAGAACTGGCAGATGCGCTGAAGGAGGAAGTATGACCGACAAGACGGAAATCGACTATCTGGTATACAGTCCGAATCGCAATCTTGCATTCCAGAATGGACTTGATCGTACTCAGTGCTCTCGATCTGTTGCGGATGGCGGACGTAGCGTAGGATTTCACCAGTGCGGGAACAATCCAGTTGAAGAAATCGGCGGATACCAGTGGTGCGGAGTTCATGCCCGCGAGGTAAAGCGCAGACTGGGCATTAACGACGAAGCAACCACGGTTAAATTCGTCGTTGGAAACAAAGGGCAGTTTGGATCGTACATCGAAAAAATTCAAGTCATTAAGGAGTCTGATAAGTCCCTGACCGTTGCATCCGTGGAGGGGGTTTACGGAAACAAGGAACACTATAGCCAGATCATCAAGAAGAGCGGCATTCGCGTCTACGACAGCAAAAGCGACGCACTAGAAGCAATGGTCGTCATTTTACATGCCAAAATAAACGGTCTAATGAATGAAGTTAAGCGATACAATGACGAGATCGAAAAGATTGAGTCATCGATCAAGGAGTCGAAATCGTGACCCTTGTAAGCAGGATCATCGTTGCGCCCGCTCTCGTATTCGTCTGTGCGTTGCTGATTGCGTCCATGTTCGCCACGACACCGCCTAGCGGAAGCCCGCCTCCCTGCCTAGAGTTCACGGTAGATCAGGAGCGCACCATCTCAGAATACGGGCCGCGCTTCATGCCCGGTGGTGACTTACACGGATACCCACTCATGGCGGATCGTGCCGTTCGCGCCGCCTTTTTACAAGCGCACGGATACGTAGGTGATACGTTCAATCTGCACTTTAAGGCGGCGTATCTGCACCAGACGGTGAATGAGCTTAAACAAGGGTATTGCTGGACGGCAAAGGGACAATTCATTCTGAGTATCTTAGAGGCGTTAAAAGGAGTCTGGTAGTGAATGTATTTACAGGACGCGACTTCACGATTTACAGTGGACTACAGGGCGATGTGATTGTGCGACCTGACGGGATTTGGGTAGAGGCGCACGATAAGGATACAGAGCAGTGGCACTTCCCATTAGAGCAAGCATTTAGTTATGTGAAGTTCCGGCTATAGAGGTACACGGGGAAGTCATGCCAGACTGTACTTATTCGACACTTGGAACGGGTGTTACGTTCTGGTAGAATAAGTACAGTTCAGTCATTAAGGAGTATCAAATGGGCGTTTTAGTTAAGGGAGACGACAAGTGCGTTGCAAGTGCCACATCAGTTATTCGAGCGTTTCTTGGGTACAAAACCCCTCTGCCAAAATGTTTGTCTGGAGACTATTCTACTCAAGTGGAGTGGATTGCAAAAAACGCGCACAACTTCTTCCCAAAACACCGCGTTAGAGTTATGTGCGATTCCAAGTTCTCTGACGCAAAAGGATATTCTGGCAGTCATTTTGATAGAGAAGACTTCGAGAAATCTATCACCATGTTTGAATATCATAAAACGGGAACAGAAGATGGTCATATGGTTGTAGGAGACCCATGTATATACGACGGAATGGAAACAGCGATTTGCATCACGGTTGACTGTGAGGTTAAGAGAATATGACTACCACCATCACGCCAAAACTCATTACATCGCGTATCACCGTGTTCCTGTGGCGCGTATTTGAAGAGGGACATGAAGATGAGGACGCTATAGCCAGTGGGTCTACGAACGACCTGGAACTGGCTCAAGAAGAGGCGGGACAGTACGGAATTGGATAAGGAGACACAATGAACGAAGAACTTTCTAGCATTGTCCAAGACTCGGTTCGCAACTTCAATGACGCGATTAAGGCGAAACAGTACGAATTAGCGATTGCAAGCATGGTCAACGTCCAAGTGGCGATTCTATACGACATGGACAAGAAACTAGACAGGATAGAGCGCGCAGTGGTCGCCATGCTTCAAACGTCAGCATAATGTCAGGCAAAAGTCAGGAAACTCGTTATGTCGCGCTGTATACTTGTGCCGTTGACAACACTGAAGGATAATTCAAGAGTCTGACATTGCACTCTTGTAGGAATAACAGGACACACGATTCAGTATTAGCTTCTCTGCTTTACTCGGCAGAGTCTTGGATAGGAGTCATCATGAAGGCAGAACTGACACTCAAAGACTGGCTGGCGAAGTATTACCCGACACCCGCGAACAGCAAAGAGGCGCGTCAAGACCCGATTGGGCATTCGCTGAGGAAGTGGCGCGGGTTGCGAGAGAAGGTCCTAGACAGGTACGGATTGACGAAAACGTATGACGAGATTTGGGCCGATGTATTTGACAACTTTTACGTTGATAGCGTATCGTGTGCCCTATGTGTCAAGTACATGAAAGACGACGACGGTTCTTCCGAAGAGTCACGATTCGCCGCCTGTGAGGAATGTCCCCTGTTCAAGGTCTTGGGTCATCCTTGCGATTACGGTATCGGGCAAGATTCGCCCTACAAATTTTGGTGTACAGACGTAGACCCCGAACCCATGATTAAAGCACTCGCCAAAGCTCGCCAAAAGTACGGTCAGAAGGTGTCGAAATGAAGGCAATTAACCCGGAAATCCTCAAAGATGTGGTCGCCTTTCTCAACCAGACGGGCGACTATGACGAGAAGACGGTTTCCGAAAAACTCACTTCCGCTAGGAAGAAGAAACACCTAGAACGCTCACTCTTTGAGATACACCTGATGGCGTTCTACAATTACTTCGTCATGGTTGCGAACGAAGTCAAGTCGCCTAGTACACAATAACTATACCCATTCAAGGAATGTTCTGCTATACTCTGTAAACGGGGGTGATGAAATGACTTTTCAACTTGTGAAAATCCCCGTTCGCCTTGTGGTGGAGCGTTGGGTAGACAGTAACCTAACGAGAGTAGACGACTCGGAGGGGGACGATAGCGAGATATTCCCAGAGCAATCTCTGTTTGACGCAACCGTTACATTGACTCCAGAAGACGGAGAGCGGTTGTACTATTGGATTGAGCGGGGATACTACCCCGTAGTGCTGATAAACAAACCGTAAGGGGACACAATGACTGACGATGAAGACCGCGACCATATCTCTACTGATACAGACCCCGACAAGCACGACGCGCACTACCTGAAATACAGGGTCATCTCGCACAGTGGGCGAAGTTACCTGTGCAACACTTGGATGCGTATTGATGGATTGTGGATGCTTTACGGGGCGTATGAGTCGTCTGCCAATTACTCGTCTAATACCTTTCTGCATCCCGTGACAATTACCATTGACGGGTGGATTGACGTGATTCCCTTGCAGAAATGGGAACTGCCGATACTCTATAAAGATGATTACTCGAAACCACCTTTTTAAGGAGAACTATGGAAGACATAGAACAAGTGACAATCATCGTTGACGGTGGCGATGTATTCGAGGGGGATATTGCTCAGTTCGAGGATTGTTTTGGTGGAGTCGGATCATCTATTGGCGGTGTAGTTTCATTTTGTGCCGATCATGGATACGCTTTGTCCACAAAGAAAAATGGCGCTGTCTCTCGTTATATCATGTGGAAAGAATCTGAAAAATGGTTCTTTGATACGTAGGATGTATGGGACTAGCACACATTGGAAAGATTACAGACATTCGCCCCATTGATGGGCGCGATAAGATTGTTGCCGCTACGGTCGTAGTAGGCAATGCCGGGAAGTGGCAAGGCGTGGTAAAGATTGACGAGTTCCAAGTCGGAAGTTTGTGCGAGATATTTCTGCAAGACGCGCTACTCCCCGCCACGCCAGAATTCGACTTTATGCAGTCTCGGAAGTATATCGTCCGTATGGCACGGTTCGGTGGAGTTCCGAGTGAGGTTTTGATTCTGCCGTTGACCGTTACAGGTGAAGTGGGCGATGACATTTCGGAAGTCCGTGGCGTCAAGAAGTACGAAAAACCTCTGCCCGCCAATCTCGCCGGACAGGTGTACGGAAACTTCCCGACCCACCTGATGCCCAAGACAGACGAACCCAACTTTCAGAGCGTTCCTGAAATGGTTGAATGGTTGCGGGGCAAGCAGGTTTACATCACCGTTAAAGCAGATGGAAGTAGCGCGACCGTCTACAAGTTGGATGGTCACTTCGGATGCTGTTCTCGGAACTTGGAACTGAAAGAGACTTACAACAACGCTATCTGGCAACTGGCGAAGCGATACAAGTTGGCGGAAGTATTGCCAGATGGTGTCGCTATCCAGTTTGAAACGATTGGCGAGGGTATTCAGGGCAACCCAATGGGCATTAAAGGGGTTGACTGCCGTGTGTTCAATCTGTACGACATTGCGGCGCATGAATACCTAAACGGACAGACCGTCCGAGACCTCTGCCAGAAATACGGTATCCCGATGGTAGACATTGTGGACTGGGATAAGACGTTCGACTTCACCAGTGACGAGGCAATCCGTCGCTATGCCGAGGGATTGTACCCGAACGGAAAACAGCGCGAGGGGGTTGTCATTCGCCCGATGGCCGAGAGTCGAATCGGTAACGCCAGAGTGAGTATCAAGGCGATAAACCTCTTGTATGGTAAATAGATTGACTTACTGATAATGGGTGGTATACTCTTTATTGGAGTATACCATGACAAGGCGAAAAGACGAAATTGGAAACAGGTATGGGAAATTGGTTGTTATTGGAGTTGCGCCAGATGACGGAGGCGGGAATGTAAGATGGTACTATAGATGTGATTGTGGAAATATCAGAATTGCAGACGGATGCAATCTCCGAAACGGGTCAATACATAGTTGCGGGTGCATACACGGAAAACCAAAATATTACGCCGCGTTTAAGCAACTATATAATCAATACAATCAAAATGCAAAAAACAGAAATCACGAACTAAAAATATCTGAAGACGACTTTCTAAATTTAACCCAGCGAGATTGTTTCTATTGTGGTTCGCCGCCAAAGAACGTATATAAAGCGGCTAAAAAGGGCGCGTCCGGCAACATAGACTATATATACAGTGGATTAGATAGAATAGACAGCAATGGGGACTATTCTGTCGAAAATGTTGTCCCATGCTGTAAGGTTTGTAACGGAGCAAAAAGCAAAATGAAATACGAAGAATTTATAGCATGGGTTGAAGCGATAACAGAACATTACGCCCTACATAAAGATAAATTCTCGTCTTTGCATAATCGGCAATCGCCAGAGAACTAAATCTATCAAGGTATAGTTATGTCAACTTCCCGCGTGAGACCTAGTACCAATGTGCCATATACACTCGTGGCGACTCATGGTAAGATGATCGTATAACAGAGAAGTCATTAAGGAGAACGCCGATGGCATACACGGCATTTAAGGCGGGAGACAAGGTAGATTGGGATGGATTGCACGGTGTCGTTGTTGAAGACACCGACGAGAATAACGAAGAGGTTGTTGTTAGAATCTACGGCCAGACGGAAGTTTGGATTAAGATTTACGACGGTATTTCTGTTACTCTTGAGGCGGTAAATGCCCCGCAAGATTAACCCCTCATGGGAACGCGCTGCTTACGTCGCCAGTCTGATGGACAACATCACAGACGCCAACATTAAGCGCGTCATGAAGGAACTGAAAGAAGTCCGTCCTGATGCTGAGAAGTTGGGGTATGATGATGACGACGTGGTATCGTGCTGGGAGTGGATACGGACACGAGAGGACTTCCCGATAGATCAGGCGCGGATCACCACGGTACTCAAAGGATCGCCCGCATACTTGGTTCAGTGGTCAGCGCACATGGCAGAGTCCATGCCGCCCGTAGTGTTCACGGCAGAATTCGATGACTGGGTGCGACAAAACGCCGCGTGGTTGAGGAAGCGCAAGTGGCGTTATTCATGGCCGTCAGAGATTTCTAAAAGCGATAACTCCCGCATGACGTACTCAGAAGCGAAAGAGTTAGGACTTGTGGAGGAATAATGACGTGGTTGGATAGGCTTTTAACGATACTGTCTGCCAGGCTTGTGAACCACGAGAGACTATATCGGACGGTATTGTGGTTGCATATCAACATCCCAATTCGCCTTCTGTATAAACGTAGCGCGTTCATAAACGGGAAGTATCCAAACGAAAAATAAACACAAGGAATAAAAACTACATGAAGAAACATTACGCCCCCACATCTACCGGTAAGACAGCAGTACAAACCGAACCTGTAGCGACTGCGCCCGTGGACAAGATTCCCGTAACAGTCCCGTGTCAACACTGTCGCGGGATTGCGGTGTATGGCGTTCGCCTGACAAAAGGTGACGCGAAATACGATGTTTACTTCTGTGATACGTGCGAGGGAGAGACGCGCATTGCAGTGAAGTGACTCGCGTACTATTGCGGTCGTCTATAGTGGTGCTATAATAATGACACCACTATTTTTGTTCCCCTGAAGGATTCGTCTATGCTAGATTACGAGAGATTACTGGTAGAAGCTGTCGCCCAGGACACCGTTTCTGTTCCACGTTACCTCATGAGTCCGCAATCGGACATGGGGCTGAATTGGTTTATATCCAATACGGCCAAGAAATTCGTTAGCGCAGTAGCGGAGTTATCTATCTTAGATGCGCCCATTAGTGCCAGCTCTATCCTGTTGTATCGTGACGCAGAACTAGGCGCATTTACAGCAGAGGAAGTGTCAGAGATTGTGACGATTTGGGTAAGCGCCAAGTCCTCTGAAAAGGTGGACGTAGCAAGTCTTATCAGGAATATCAAGTCGGACAGTATCCGCCGCCGCGCCGATGAGTCTATATCTTATTACAGAGAAAGTGTTGTCAAGGAACCTCAAAAGGTATCGCAACACTTGGATGTTCTCGGTGGTAAGATTGCCATGATTTCTCACAGTGGAGTAGAGTACGATGCTACTCCCTCTAAACACTTGGACGAACCCACGATGTCAATGCGCGGGAAATGGGGGAACAACAATGTGCTGGACAAGATGTTCTCTCGGAGTAACACGCAAGAGAGTGGCGGAAAACCTGCTTATGGACTGGCAATCGCTAGTATGCCCACCGGACACGGGAAAACGTCGTTAGCTAACACACTCGCCGCCTACTCGTTGGCGTACAGCACGGATAAAGTAGTCATCATGTCAAACGAGATTGTTCGGTCTATCTATGCTGGAACAATCTTTAATGCCTTAAAGGGAATGTATTTAGGGGACGAGACAGACGAGCACCTGAAGCAAATGATGGACGACCGACTCACTATTTACGCTCCATCATCTGTTAGAGAACACAAAGGTATCAGCGTAAACTCGTTTGAACTGATGCGGAAGATTCTGTACTGGGAGAAACCGCAACTCGCTATCATGGACTCCCTGAATGGCGTCGCCGCTCCCGCGTGGACATCTAAGATGTCAGAGAACAAAGCGCACGAAATGAAAGCGGACGCATTTCGTGATACTTGCCTAGAGTTCAACCTACTCATGTATGCACCGGGCAACATGAGCGAGGAACACCAGAAAGTTCTCAAGAGTAACAAGCCCGATAAGTTACAGTCCGTGATGCTATTCGGGTCTACCGCGTACCAGAACGCCTCAGACTGGTGCTTCTTGGGATGGCGCGACTATACCCAACACGGTATTGTGAATATCAAGCGCACCAAGAATCGCCACGGAAACTCCCTCGGTGAACGATGGCAGATGCAGTATAATTTTGACAGTGGGATATACAACGCCCCATCGCAATCTCGCATGATCGAACTCTAACATTATGTAAACCTATCGTCAGATAGGTACTAAGGTGCTATTGTTTTAGTGTCCCTCGGTGCGGTATAATGAACGAAAGACTAAGGAACGTCGCAAAGGAGAACAATGCACCCAAGTATCCAAATTGTTCAAGACCATAAGCGCGGTTGTGGATGGCGACAGACAAAAGGTGCGCTTTACTTCCGATTCGATGGCCCCGGCATTTCTTGTGGGGTATTGCCGTTGGAATTAAAGCCCTGTCCAGCTTGTGCCGCATTGGGACTGAAATGCGGAATTAAGCCATCTCGCGGATTTACATGGATTGACCCGTCACGACTGTTTGACTGGAATGAGATTCGTTGCGGTAATAACCCCGATGGCGGACTCTGCCCTACTTGCACAATGAGTCGCCTATCCAAGATGGATCATGTTGGATTACTCTGGATTGGTGGACGGCACTACGAATCTCCCAAAGAGTTTGATGACGAAGCGAACCACTTAGGAATCAGTCGCCGTATTCCACACGACCACATTCCGAGGGGATTCAAGATTGGAACTGATTGGTTGTGGTTGGCGCACAAAGATTGCATTGCTGTACCTGTTGAGGACGGCGAAGAGCCACAATTCAAACCGGGTATCTTTCGCGCCTTCCGTCCAGATAGGGTCGAGGTAATCTGTGACGGCAACGAGACGGACGCAGAAATCGAAGCGTATCTGGATCGGGGATTGACACCCGTGATGATTGAACGGGTTCAGGACTAATATCAAAGGAGATATGGAGAACATGGCACTACAATTTGTTAAGGCGACAAAGCATCAGATCAAGGCGCGTATCGCTATTGACGGGCCAGCGGGAGCGGGTAAGACGTATACCGCCCTGATCGCCGCTAATGTGCTGGCAGACGGTGGGAAGATTGCCGTTATCGACACAGAGCGCGGATCGGCAAGTTTGTACTCTGACAAGTTCGACTTCGACGTGGTAGAGTTGAATAAGTTCGACCCTCGCCTGTACATCGAGGCAATCAACTTGGCCGAATCTTTGGGATACTCCGTTATCGTCATTGATAGCCTATCTCATGCGTGGGAGGGCGAAGGCGGCGTGCTGGAACTTCACGAACAGGCGACTAAGCGCCAGCGCGTTGAGAACAGTTATACGGCATGGCGCGATGTGACTCCTATTCACCGCAAGCTAGTGGATACTATGCTTCAAAGCAAGTGCCACGTTATCGCCACGATGCGGAGCAAGATGGAGTACGAACAGGGCAAAGACTCCAACGGCAAGGCGTATGTCAAGAAGATTGGACTCGCTCCCGTTCAGCGTGCGGGCACAGAGTACGAGTTCACTATCGTTGCCGACATGGACGTGGATCACAATATTGTCGTCAGCAAATCGCGCTGTGACTTTATGGCAGACTTGGTTTGCACCAAGCCCGATGTTAAGTTTTTTGAGCCGTTGCGGGATTGGTTGAAGTCGGGTGTTCCTGAATCTCCTAAAGTAGAAAATAGCCCTGAGCCACCAAAGACGGTAGAAACGCCCGATGGATCGCTGGAGACCGGAACTGATACTCTTACGTCTGATCCAGAAGCGAAGATCGAGATGATTGAGTGGTTCGGAGGGAAATCAAAACCATCAAAGGATTTGATTGACATTCCGACCATCAATAATATCATGGATCGGTTTGTCGGGAAAGATAAAGTCATCTCCGCTCCAGCACATCTCAAGAATCATCTACGCACCCACTTTAAGTTAGATCGTCTGCAAGATATGTCGTGGGAGAAGGCGAAGGCGTTGATTACACATTGCCGTGGGGAGGGCGACGATCAACGGTGGTACGCTGAGAAACCTGCACAACTTCCGTTGCCAGAACCGCCAGCGGAACCCGCGAAGTCTGCCGTAATTGAGGACTCTGTTACGGCGACCGCTACCACCAGCGGTGATGGTGCTATCGAGACGTTCGGGGTAGACTTGGACAAAGTAGCGTTCGCGTCCTTCGTGGTAGCGAAGTTTGACGACTTGGACGCCACTCAGAAAGAGAAGATCGTCAGCGCGTTGAACTTCGTCAAGACGGGCGTTATCACGGCAGACAACACTAAGCAACTCGCGGAATTGGTGAAGTTGGGGTAGGATTAGGCACGGGCGGGGCAGGAGAAATCTTACCTCGCCTTTTATTAAGGACTATCATGGATCAGGAAGTCATCACGAGAGAAGAAGCGGAACTAGAAAGTGAGTGGTATGCACAACTCCTCGAACAAGAACAAGTGATCCTAGAGGCACAAGAGGACAAAGTAAACGCTCGTGTTCGTCAGATTCGCGCCACATGGAACGTCGTCACTAAAGGACTATACAAACCGTTCAAGAACCGTCACGATCAACCCGACATGGATCACGATCAACCCCTTATGGACTGGCTGGGTACGATGAAGTCGGGCGGGGTTCAGATCATGGCGTACTCGTCATGGAGAAAGATTTACACCACCATTGCAGCAGCATTAGCGGAGGGACTGACGGAGGATCGGGCGTTTATGTTGGCGTCTGTTGCTCCAGATAGTGTCTCTAAGCTCAAGGACGCCGGAGTGATTGATGTTCATGCGGAAGACGGATCGCAGTTCATCGGTACTGGTAAGGACGTGAACGTTGTCGAAGGTAAGAACTTCGGTTTGTTAGGCGTGGAGAAGACGGGGGACTACCTGAATATGCTGGCGGATATGCCGTCTAGCAGGGACGCTTCGGATACCATTCGGGGAGACCTCAAGGTAAAGAACCTGAAAGTGAACGCCTTGTGGGAAGCGCCCATTCCGGTTGGGGTTGAGTTCAGAACATTCAACGTGGAGGTCGGCGCGGAGGACTCAGAAGGCGAAACGCCGTACTCGTCAGTCGTGTTGCTTGAAAAGGCCATGCCGAAGGATGTTCAGCGGTTGTATTTGCGGAAACTGAGCCAGAAGTTTGCTCACTTGGCGGACGGAAAATCATAAAGGAAAATGAAAATGAACGCATGGTTGGATGAAGTGGTTTACCGATTCGGAGATGAAAGTGGCGAGTTGTACGGTGTTGTGAATGCGTCTGGAGACTTGGGGAAACCAGTGGTATTTGCCAAGATTGACTCTCCAGAAGACGATTTGTATCTCACAGAGACGGAATTGAAATTTTTACTCAAGGTATGCCAAGAAGCGAGAAAAGCGTATGTTGCGGCAAATTCAACGGGTAAAGATGTAAAGGTAAAAACCTCTTAAAACTTAGACACCCTAATCGCATAGAAGTGCCCTGAGTAGCTCATTCGACTCAAGGCACTTTGTTTATCTACCACAGACACGCCATTATCGCCGTCATTCGGAGAACCATCAATCAGGATGATTTTATCTGCAATCGCCTTAGAGAATACTACCCAGTGCTCTTGGTTATCGACAAGGGCGATGATAGCCGAATCTGGCGTATGTCGCCTTAGCCACTTCCATGCGTTATCTGGATTTCGAGTATGATAGGGAGTTGCCCTGAACCCAGAATTGTTAATCCCGCGAATGAGTCCAGAACGAGTCGTGCCCATCTTTCGGTTGGTGCGCGCAATTCGTTTCGCGTCGTCAACAGAAATATCCAAGCCCATAAGGTGCAATGCGTTGGATAAAGATATAGCTCCACAAGACCATCCGTCTTCTTGTAAATGCACTTCTCTAACTCCAAAAGTGCCTATCGGTATTATCCTTTAGACACTCGGTTCTTGCGACCAGAGAGAATTTTCCGCCCTTGGTGCGCTTTCTGGAATTGCTTGTCTCTACGCTTTCTGTTGTTTAGACTTCTCGCGTAGTCCCTCATGGGTTATTTCACAGATTCAGCACCCGCCTTGAACGAAGCGGCAACCGGCTTATTCACGCCAAAGAACACCGCCAGAGCCAAATTGATAACACCCACCGCAAACACCAAATACGGCGTTACGGTCGGAGGAAGCGCCAAAGTCGATGCTGCCAAAGAAATCAACGACGCCACGAACGTTAATACCATCACCCACTGATCCTTAGTCATTTTCTGCTCCTTAGAGTTTTAGATTCTTAATCTGAGATATAGCGTACAGTACGCACGCCAGTATGCCCGCGGCAATTCCAACTACAACCCCCGCAACAAACGCGACAAATAACACGTTACATTTCCTGCAACTTCTTCCAAACCCACAGGAAGAACGCGCCCACTACTGAAAGTATACCAAGAACAGCACCAATAAGCAAGTTCCACATATTATGTCAACCTATCCTTAGAGAGATTTTCATGCCGACAAAAACCCCTCATAGATACCCGTACTTCCGCCATTAGAGTTCGCCCAGTTCTCTTTATTGTTATCTGGACTCCAGTTCAGTACAAACGAGAACGCAGAGTGGACTCCATTTTGCTTTAGTAGGTCGCGGTATCGTTTATACATCCTGCCCTTATCGGAATTCTGGACTGATGGGGTATTACACGAAAACTCTGTAATGGACGTTGGTTTACCCTGTTCCGAGGCGGGGAGTAGTCTTTGGAGTTTCTTGTGCTGTAAACCACCCGTCTCATCTACCATGTTATATTGTCCGCCCGATTCAGTCCAGAAGTAATCGTGATAGCAGTATCCATGTAGCATAGCGCCAACGCCCGTGATAAGTGATTCGATAAAGAACTGTGGAGCACTTGCGTTCGGGGATAATGCCGGATACCAGAATCTCGCGTCAGGATAGCGCCCCTTCAGAATGGTAATCACTTCCTTTAGCCAATTTCCAAACTGAACGCCATTAGTCCAGTTGATATTCATGCCTTCGATATTCCATTCGTTTCCGGGCTGGAAATCGCGTATGCCACTCGCGTATGCTGCCGATGTGCCGTTATGGGAGTAGTCTACAAAGTTTTGCGGACTGAAGGGCGTATTCCCCACACTAAAGAACATCCTCGCCATCAGGAAGGCGCTATGCGTCTTGGACTTTATCTTCTGAATCGTCCTCGTCATTGCGCCGTAGTCGGGCAAGGTGAGAAACAGGAACGCCGGATTGTGTTGAGACGAGAATGCCGTTCCGTATAGGTCAGCATGAGATTGCGGAATCTCGTACTGATTCCCGTATCCCAGACCGAAATAAGTATCAACCACTGGTGTAGGCGTGGGAGTTTCATCATAGTCAATGTACGGCAAAGGGTCTACCACGTCTGGAATGTAATATCCAGACAATCCGTGTCCGATATGCTGTAGATTTAAGTGCAGGTGGATAGCAGAAGTGCCCGATGCGCCCGTGATACCTATTTGTTGACCCATAGTGACGGACTGCCCCACCACAACCGTGATAAGTGAGAGATGACAATACCACGTCTTATACCAGTTCTGATGGTCTACAATGACATACTTTCCATAGCTATTAGCGACTACAGTGTTATTTACTGTGGTTACGACACCATCAGCACACGCCACAACAGGAACGGTTTGCCCCGTAGCGTCATTGTACCCGTCTAGGTCTAATCCCTCATGTTTGCCGTTGGCGTAGTTTCGCGGAGTATCGAATTCGGATGTTACCCGAAACGGTATAGATGGAACGGGATTCGATAGTCGAATGGGTTCCGGTTGTGGCGTTCCGGGGAAATGTTTGATTTCAGTTGGTACGCCGAGATAGACAATAATATCCCCTTGCGTCCATCGACTCGGTTCCCACACAATCACCTTGCTTCCGGGGAGAGCGTTTTGCACAAGGAACTTAGCGGTATCGGCAGACCACAGCACGTCCTGCTTAAACGTCTGCGCCTGTACATAGGCTAGTTCTTCTTGTGTGGTGTCTTGCGGGATAAGGTTTTCAGTAACAATGATGTTCAGAGGCGGAGATTGTGGGTCATCTACCGGAAGAGGGTTAATCACAATGTCGGGCTGTGCCTGAATGTACGCTGCAAGTCGATTGTACATCGATTCGGTGATGGGTTCTGCCGCGCCAGCTTGATAGAGTCCTAGAACGGTATAAAGAGAGTTATACGGGTCAGTCCGCATGTACTGGTCTAGCCACGTAACAGAAGTAAAGTATTGATCCTCGTTCGGTTCTACTCCGCCCACGCCATTGCTCACCTCATTAAAGATAATGCGAGGCGGCTTAGTGATGACACATTCTGGATGTGCCGCGTTATTTAGCCAATAGGCAATAGATCGTCTGTGACGGAGCGAGATTTGTTGCCCACTCTCGGACTCCATGTTCCCCTTGTCTTGCTGATGAATATGCAGGACAACATAGTGTCCGTGTTCGCCCGCATATTTAATAGCGGGGAGCAATGGACGCCATCGGTCTTCTAAAGAACACGGCGATCCGTCCAAGAGTTGATTATCGCTCGGATTTCCGCCTGCATAATTACAGATTCCCGCAAACTCTCCAACCGTCTCGCAAAGCCGCATGAATTCCATATTGAAGATCAGTTGTTGCGAGGCGTGCCACGGTGTCTCAATGTCTAGTTCGTTATTAGACAGACGTGCTTTCGCGCCCGGATTTTGCGTCCACTTTGTCTGTTGCCCATAGAAATGATCTCGCGCCGCCTGCAATGGGTCGGTGTAGAAATTAGGTGGGTTATCCTCTCCATTTGCCTTAAAGCGCGTGGCATAGAATTGATTAGACTGCGTCGGGAATCCGCACTCGAACGTCACGACTCCAGCCGCTCCCGCAGAAAAGAACGATCCGATCCCGTTTCGCATACCAACGGGCGGATAATGAACACCCAAAAATGTTTTCATAATTCTCCAAATTTTCAAAAACAGATTCTTGCCGAAACGCGAGATAAAGAATCAGCCATTTCGTGTATCAAAATTTAGTCTAGCCGCATCGCCATGATACTTAATGGCCGCCGCATCATATGATCTCGCGGCACTCTCTGCTGTAGCGTGTAGCCCTAAATATATGGTAACTTTGTTTGATTTTATTACCGCAGACCATTTATTGCATTTTTCATTAAACGCAACCCCTCTGTATCCAGATGAATTGTTCACATATAATAGTCTATTAGGCGGGTCGATCTTTTGTTGGAAATTGGTTACAGAGAATTCTCCAAAATATTTTCTTGCGGCTGCGTCGTAGGCGATAGCCGCATCGGTCGGCGTCCTGTAACTCCCAAGATGAATCTCTTTCCCGTTTACTTTTATTCTTGCAGTCCAAGATGGAGTAGAATTTTTGAGAGACTTCTTAACCCCCTTAAACCCTGTGATATTGTCAATTAGTTTCTTATTCAGCGAGTTCTCTCGTCGCGTGGCTAATCTTAGATTCTCTCTTCTGTTGTCAGTGCTTATTCCATTGATATGATCAACGGTCGTGTCATTCGGTATGTCGCCCATAATAAATCTATGCATATAGACGGCATGTCCGCCCACCCTTCTAAGCGCGTAAAACTTCTTTCCGCACCTTGCCGCACACCACTTATACATAGATAGAGATTCGTAGTTGGAGTCGTCAACTACGCAAGAGATTCCCTGAGTTAGATATATTGTCCTCATTACCGCCTCCTGAAACAATTATACCACACATTTTATCAAGAGGTAGAATTTTAGTATTTCTACTAGATCATCGAATTCCATTCCGTTAATCCTACTGTCTTTTTGGGGAATCACGATCTCCTACATATGCAACTGTCCATTGAGGATTTTATAAGCTGTTTCCACCTCATTGGGATGCGTATCTTTTGTCGCTCCGACCAAGTATTCTATTGCGTCGTTTGCGCGACGGAGTTCGTTTTTAATTCTCGCTATCTCATCTTCTAGTCCCGCTATGCGTCTTCTGTTCTTGTCCTTCTCGTCGTTCAACTCATTTTCCATTGCGCGATTCTCTGCCCTGATTTCTTCCATCTCTTGCTTCATAGGCAAGATAACTTCTTTATTGTACGTCTCAATCTGAATACGGGCGGCATTAGATAGCGCAACAGACGCATCTCCCTCTTGAGATTTAGCGCCCGCAACATCTACTCGCCTGCTCAAAAACCTGCCGACGACTAATGTTAGCGCAGACATTATTCCAGACACAACAATTGACAGAAGCGCGATTTCTTCTGGTTTCATGGACAATTCCTTTTCGGGATCGGAACGTATAGACTAATAATCGACCACATCAGCATTAAACACGTCACCAGATAGACCGTCGATCCCGTAGAAGGAACTCCGCTCAACCAGAACGCAGTGTCAATAAATCCCCAGAATAGCAATGCTACAACTGAGATATATCCTCGCCAATCGCGCCTGTTCACGTGCGCCATAACGAGTTGGGCAAGTCCAACTACTAGCGCAATGACGCCCCATACAGATTCATCCGCGAGAACCGCCATGACAGAGTACACGCGAGACGTATCAAAGGTACTGGACGGCATTACAAGTAGAACGCCCCAGAACATTGATTGAACGCTTACGGCGATTTCCAGCGGACGAGTTTCTGCGCAAATGATACTGCGCCCCATCCTTTTAAGCATGGCACACCTGCCTAGATTATAGCGCGACGATTTGTGCGGTCGCCACAATACGCCCCTGATCGTCAATGATCGGGCGCGTGACGATCTGGCAGTTGTGCCGCTTGAGTGTCGCGTCAATCTCAGTCACGCAAGCCACAGCCCGCTGTTGCTTCTCTTCCTCGATCATTGCCCGCGCTTCGTCTATATCATTCATCTTCGATCCTCCTACATTCCCATTGCAAATATATTTAGCGAATGCACCGTACAATCGTCTGCATCTGTTATATTTCCAATGTACAGTTCTAGGTAGTCGTTAGTTGCCAATGACACCATAACGTGCAGTGCAGTACTGCGGATGCCCGCCATAGTCGTGGCCTGAAGCAAAACTTTGGACGCTGCTACAACCGTTCCACTCTTGGAAATTCCACATACAAAAGTGTCATTGGCCGCATCAGGCGCGATTGAGATCGTACAGGCTACGTGAAACGTCCGCGTAGTCGCGCCAGTATACCTTAGTCGTCCATCGTTTGCTCCGCCATTATCGAAATCCTTGTCATTGTTGAGCGTAGTAGCTGGCGCTGCCTTAACCATATTCGTGCTACCGTCAGATTGAGCCGCGATGGCAACAGTCGTGCCGGTCAGATCGAAATAACTGATTTCGCCCATCGGCAACATGAGGCGAGTATCGAAGAACGATTCGCCACCAGTAGCGCGCAACCCTAGATTAGATAACAGAGTATCGATTGCGGTATTGTTTGCTTGCTGAACGACAGCCGAAACACCGTAGAATGACAGCATAGGCGCGGTTCCGCTGGCCTCGCCTCGCATGATCTCGCGCTCGCCTCCAGCATCAGACGCATAGAGTACAAATCGTCCCTTATACGATCCTACCGCCGCTGTCGGCAATGACCACGCAATCCGAGCAATCGCCGCGCCTGCCGTGGTGCTATTGCGTCCGAGTAGCGGTATCGATCCGCCGTTGTTGTCCGCGCCGCTTCCGCTGAAATCAAGTGACAGCACAGGTCTAACACCAGTACCCGCCGTGTCTGCGCGGGCGATGCTGGCGACTGTCGCCGTTTGCGTGGTATGGCCGACGATCAAGGTCTGTACAGCGTCAGCTGATCCAACGACGTGTAAGCGGCTTGTCGGCACTGCAATATTTATGCCGACATTACCGTCCTTGTCGATCCGCATAGACTCATGCAGATTAAGCGCGGTATTGCGTGTATTGAATGATAGAGCGCCCTCCGCAACACCCGCGCCGCCTTGCGTTACATTGATGCCGAGGATTGACGCACTCTGACCGCCTGTTGCATTCCAAAAAGTGAAACCGGTGTAATTGCCGTTTGTGTTGTTTTTGTTGAACAGGACGAAATACGCTCCGGCCCGTTGTGTGCCAAACGCCAGATTGGTATTAGACGAATAACCGGAGAACACGACATTCATGTTGCCGTCGCTAGTGTTGTCGTTGATGAATTGCGCGACGGTCGTATTTGGGAACGTTGGCGCACTAATGTGCACATCAAATGCATAGCCGGGTACGCCGTTGACGCCTACTCTGGCGTTGGCGGTATCGACTATAAAGGTATTATCTTTGACACCATCTTGCTCGACAAGCAACGCCAGAGCATTATTGACATTGATCTTTTGAACGGCTGTAAATACATTCGCTACGCCCAACAGCGCAGCAGTGCCGGTCGCGGGTATCGTGAGAGTTGATCCATCCACGCCGGAAATCGTCAGTGTATTATTTACGATGAACGTCTTGCCGATTTCCTGTCGATATATAGTCCCATTGTTGATGTCTTGCAAGAATAGATCGTTGCCAAATAACGACGACGGGCCAAAACCAACGTCGCCGCTGATCGTTAATGAGTCTGTGGCAAGCACAAAATCCACCAGTCCGCCGCCGCTGATGTTACCGACCAGCGAGCCGTTGATGGTCGAATTGCCCGATATGGCGAGGGTGAACGAATTGGCAACACCAGTTCCCCCGTTCGCGGACGATAGTGGGAATCCATTGTGATAAGCCCCGTTAATGTCGTGGACAATCGGAACGTAGCTACCCGACGTGACGGGAATCCAATACCAAGACGACCCGTTAAATGTACCCAACTCATCAGAGTCGGTCGCGTAGGCGGTCATGCCCTCAATCAACCCCGACAGGGCGATGATGTTTGACTTGGTGTCATTATATGAGACTAGGGGTTTCCCCACTACTACGCCATTGTGTATCATAATTATTCCTAGACCATCATCTGAATCCGTGGCCCAGCATGTCCTAAAACAAGTTGCCCGCCGCCGATTTCGACCATTACGGCAATGGATGAAATTCTGCGTTCTTTAACGTCTCTCCGTTCCACTCCGACTGATAAAGCGGTCGTTCTGCGATCTTTGGGAAGACGCTGTTCAACACCTACCGATATGGCGGTCGTTCTGCGCTCAGACATTAGACTACCTTAACACCCGCTTGTAGGGCGTCTAAATCAGAGATTGTCCAAGTCGTTGCCGAAACAGGATTAACCAACATATCAGTTCCCACGTAGCGGTTGTAGGCAGTCGTCACGGCAATATCGGATGACCAGTTTTCCGTCCCGCCCGACTTGATGCCCAACTGGATAGAGTCACCATCAGCGGCGGTTTCACGCGACCTTGCTTCCACCCAAACTCTCGCAATGGTTGAGTCGGCGGGAACAATCAACGATCCACTTGTAAACTGATACAGGTCATATTGCCCTGACCCCGTGGAATACACATAGTCCGTATCATTATTGGGCGGAATTTCATCGACCTGCGACCAGTTCGCACCACTGTCTGTTCCACCACGAGTCAGTTCAATCGTGTCACCATCGGCATCTGGCGTCATCAGCAAAACCCTGCCGTCACCACACCATGTATTGTCGTTTAGTCCCGCCGTGTCGTTAATGGCAATATCATCCATGTAGAATGGGATAGTACCTGCTGCGCCCCATTGGAAGTTATCTATCGTGGTCAGAGATGCGGGTTGTGTGTCGCCCGTAAACCCAAAAATAGGAACTCCATCTATGGCGCACTCGATCACTCCGCCAGTATTGGCGATTTTGACGTGAGTCTCGAATAAAGAATATTGCGCTGATGGAACGCCCGCTACAGCAGATGACCCAGAAGAACCCGTCACGGTGACAACCATGTTATTGGCGGTATTAACAATAATGTTTCCAAGCGTCGTTGTACCATTGCGCCAGATAAGGACTTGTAAATTGTTTACGCCTATCGAGTCGGGTCTAATTCTTGTTCTTACGAAATATTCAGAGTTGGAGGGAACGCTAATTGTGCCAGACGGATTAACAAATCGATAACATCGTGATCCGCTAGAAGGATTTGAAGTCGTGTTGGTGACGGATGCGGTAAATCCTCCATTAAAAATGGTGAGATCGCCCATCTCCGCGCCATCTGTTACGATTCTTGTCATAGATACACCACCGTCACCACCAAATCACTCCCCACAGGAGAAATCCCTATTTGGTCAATATCCATTGTGAGGTAATCCCCTGAGAACCACTGAGGAATATCAATCGCGGTCGTTTCTCCGAAATTTACCCCAGATTCAATAGTGGGACGATTCGATTGCGTTGTAAATATTGTAGTGCCGTTATTGTTTATGTCAACTACGACGCCCGCTCCACCGGGGGCAGTTCCTACCTCTGCGGACACGCTCTGAATCGTCAAAGTCCGGTCTAGTCTGTTCCTGAGACGCAACGCGCCCTCCGCTAAGTTGAGGTTCAGGTCTTGTGTAAATATGGCTTGTCCTCGTTGGGTAGTCGTGGACGAAGACCCGCTACTGCTCGTAATGGAATTAAATTCGCCACGGAAATTGACGCTTAGGGACTTTGCGCCATCCCCCGCCGACGTGATATTTGCCCGAATGACATTACTAATGGGTATGATCGTGTTATCAGACGGAAAACTCGCTAAAACCTGGGATGGCGTCAGGGTTGGCAATGGGTTGGATAGGAACAGGCTCGTCCACGTAAATCCGTCAGACGAATACTGTAAATCGACTATGGTGCTTCCAG
>Ga0209417_1000327_pt1 | contig 121257 bp, 111 predicted proteins | sample RifGroF2_FD_184002 | JGI IMG/M metagenome (GOLD analysis project Ga0209417, IMG submission 184002) | Groundwater microbial communities from Rifle, Colorado, USA - Groundwater F2 (SPAdes) (version 2) | ecosystem: Environmental > Aquatic > Deep subsurface > Groundwater | place: Rifle, Colorado... | reverse complement strand
GGCGGCGGGCGCAACGCAAACCAATGCCAGCGCGCAGGAATTGGCCAAAATTGCCGTCCGGTTGAAGGAAATCGTCGCGAAATTCAAGGTTTGAGGCATTCCGAACAGCAAAGGAGGGGTTTGTGAAAAACATCAGTCTGGCGAAGAAATTAGTGCTGATATGCCTTTCGTTGGTGATCGTTCCGGTCGCCCTCATGGGAAGCTTGGGATTGTGGTCTTTAACGCGTTTCAGCCGTCAAAGCACCGCATCCGCCTCGAAGGCGCTTGAACAGGAAGCCCTGGCCGCCCTGGACACGGGCTGCCAAAACGACAAGACCGCCGTTCTCTCGCTGGTCGAATCGGTTGAAAGAGACTGCATCAAATTGATCCGCTCCGGCAATATGCAGGGGTACCTGCAATCCTTGCTGGGGGTGAACGAAAGACAGAATCAAGCCGCTGAAAACGAAGCCCGGCGCATTCTGGAAGGGCTCCTGCGAACCTGCAAAACTCAACAGCAATTATTGCAGAAAACGCTGGGCAACAATCTGGCCGTCGCCGAGCATGTACTCTCCGCGGCGGGGTCGGTGACCGCCGGAGCCGCCTCCGAGTCATGGACCGCCGTCAATCAGCTTAGCAAGGACAAGAAAACCGTCACGCTTCCGGCGCTGCAAATGGGGGCGCAGGTGCTTGAAAAAAATGCGGATTTCGGCAAGCCCACGCCCATCGTCGATGAAGTATCCCGTCTGGTCGGCAGCGCCTGCACGATTTTTCAGCGCATGAACGAAAGCGGCGACATGCTGCGCGTGGCCACCAATGTAAAACAGGAAAATGGCGAACGGGCTATCGGCACCTTCATCCCGGCCGTCAATCCGGACGGCAAATCCAGCCCTGTAATCAACGCCATTCTGAAGGGAGAAACCTACCAGGGACGGGCCTTTGTCGTCAACGCGTGGTACATCACCGCCTACCAGCCGATCAGGAATCCCGAAGGCAAAATCGTCGGCATGCTTTTTGTCGGAACCAAGGAACAGGAGAACGACGACCTGATCGACGCCCTGATCGGAACCAAGCTCGGAGAAACGGGATATCCATTCGTCATGGATAAGGCCGGAACCGTCCTGGTTCATCCCCGCAAGGAGCTGATCGGCAAAAACACCCTCAGCGACTTAAAAGTGCCCTTCCAGGAAATCCTCAGCAAAAGAGACGAAACGGCGCAGGTTCTGAATTACGATTTCGAAGGTCGCAAGAAGTTCGTTCTCTACAGCTATTTCCCGGCATGGGAATGGATTGTATGCGTCAGCGGTTATTGGGACGAACTCAGCCGGCTGGCCGCCGACGAAACCAAGGAAAACCTCATGGTTGAAATGCTCAATCTGTATAGCCTTTCCAAGGTCAAGGGAAAGCCGTTGTATCCCCAGATCCGCTATCTCGACGCCAAGGGGGCTGAAGTTCTTGTGGTAAAGAATGGGGTAAAAGAAACGAGTCTGGGTTCAAGAGCGCAGGCAAACTGGTTTCAGGAGGCCTGCAAAAAGTCTGAGGGGCAGTGTTACATTTCGAGAGTGGAGCTGGCTGGCAATACCGGAGAAATCGAAGTTCGTGTGGCGTCGCCGGTCTATATTGAGGGCCTGCTGCAAGGCGTCGCGGTGTTGAATGCCGACTGGCAATTGCTTCGCGACATGCTGTCCGGCCGGGTATATGGAAAGACAGGCTATCCCTACATCATCGACGACCAGGGCGTGCTCGTCGTTCATCCGAAATATACCCTGAAGGACAACCTGAATATCGGCGACGCCAAAAATGGAACGGAACTGGCCGCTATCGTCACGGAAAGAATGCTCAAGGGACATGAGGGGCAAGCCCAATACACCTTTGAAGGCGTCGACAAGTTCGTATATTACACGCCGTTTAAACTGGGCGACTTCTCCTATACCATGGCGGCCGCATGCCCCCGCGACGAGATCCTGTCCATTGCGCGCGCCATACAAGATCAGTCGGTGAAAGCGACCGGCTCGGCAACGCGGATCATCGTCGCAGCGCTGCTTGTTCTTAGTTTATTGGGCGGCTGGATCGGATGGATTCAAAGCCGGGGCATCAGCAATCCCCTCGTTCAAGCAGCTGGCCTGCTTAAAGCCATCGGCAGCGGCGACCTGACCCGCAGACTTGAAACAACCCGTCAGGACGAACTCGGGCAAATGACCCGCGACATGAATGTCACCGCCGAGAACTTGCAGAACATCATGAAGGATTTGTCGAATAATTCAGCCACCTTGGCCGCGGCTTCCGAAGAGCTGACGGCCACCTCGACCGAATTGGCGTCGGGCGCCGAAGAAATGAACTCGCAGTCCCGGACGGTCTCTTCCGCGGGCGAGGAGTTGTCGGCCAACGTCAGCACCATGTCGGCGGCATCGGAAGAAGTGTCCTCTTCCGCCTGCACGGTGGCCTCTTCGATCGAGGAAATGAGCTCCTCCATCAACGAAGTGGCGAAGAACTGCGAGAAGGAATCGCGCATTGCCCGCCAGGCCAACGAGCAGGCCGTGCAGACGCGCCAGATCATGGCGAAACTGGGCGAGTCGGCCAAGGAAATCGGCAAGATCGTGGAAGTCATCAGCGGCATAGCGGACCAGACGAATCTGTTGGCGTTGAATGCCACCATCGAAGCCGCCAGCGCCGGAGAGGCCGGCAAAGGGTTTGCCGTGGTCGCCAACGAGGTCAAGGAACTGGCCCGGCAGAGCGCCCAGGCCACGGAGCAGATAGCCAAACAGATTGAAGCCATGCAGGGCAATACGGACACGGCCGTGAAAGCGATCGAGGAGATCACCAAGATCGTCGAGGAAGTCAGCTCCATTTCCGGCACGATCGCGGCCGCGGTGGAAGAACAATCGGCTACGACGAACGAAATCGCCAAGACCGTCTCCAACGTATCCGAGTCCACGAACGAAATGGCCAAGAATATCCAGGAATCCGCCCGGGGCGCCAACGAGGTGTCGAAGAACATTCAGGGCGTCAGCAGCGCCTCCCAGCAAGTGGCGGCGGGCGCAACGCAAACCAATGCCAGCGCGCAGGAATTGGCCAAAATTGCCGTCCGGTTGAAGGAAATCGTCGCGAAATTCAAGGTTTGAGGCATGATGGATATCTCCTGGAGAACTCGCTAACGACATGAGCAGGGAAAAACCCATTCGAATCCTCGTTGTAGACGACAGCGTCCTGTATCGGAAGATTCTTGCGGAGATCGTCCACGGTTTGCCGGAAGCCCAATTGATTGCAATGGCTTCCGGCGGAGCGGCCGCATTGAAGCGATTGGCCGCGGCGCCGTTGGACTTGGTCTTGCTGGATGTGTTCATGCCCGAAATGGACGGCGTGGAAACCCTGGCGGCCATTCGAAGGGATTTCCCCGAGGTCGCGGTCATCATGATTGGAGGGGCCTCCACACGGGACAGCGACGTCATCGTGCAAGCCCTGGAAATGGGCGCACTCGATTTTATAGCCAAGCCGGAAGGCGCTGACGCAGAGGAAAGCCAAAGCGCGCTGATGGAGGATATTCGCCGGGCCTTGCGCCTGGTGCAAATTCGCCGCCACACGCGTCCGGCGCCCCGCAGCAGCGAGACCGAAGCAAGCCCTCCGGCGCCAGCCGCTCGAACGCCCATGCCGTCCACTTTCGAGTGGGTCCTCATCGGCGTATCGACCGGCGGCCCGAATGCCCTCAACGCCATCATACCCCGCTTGCCGGGCGATCTGGGTTGCCCGATCCTGCTGGTTCAGCATATGCCGTCGCACTTCACCGCGTCCCTGGCCGAGCACCTGGAAAGGCATTCGGCGCTTGCCGTGCGAGAAGCCGTGGACAACGAACCCATCCTGCCCAACACCGTCTACATCGCTCCGGGAGGCCGCCACATGACGGTCCGAAACAAGGCGGCGGATCCGACGAAGTTTTGCATCGGCCTGAACGACACGCCCCCGGTGAATTCCTGCCGGCCGGCCGTAGACGTTCTGTTTCGTTCGGCCGCCGCCGCCGCACGGGGAGGCATCCTGGCCGTCATCCTGACCGGCATGGGCGAGGACGGCGCGGCCGGCATGGCGGCCCTCAAACGCCGGGGCTGCTACTGTCTGGTACAGGACGAAAAAACTTCCGTCATCTACGGCATGCCCCGCGCCGTGGCGGAACGGGGTCTGGCCGACGAAATTCTGCCGCTTGACGCCATTGCATCCCGCATCGAAACCTTGGTCAACAAACGTGGAACATCTGCAAGCCGGGCGGCTCTGTCAGGAAATTAACCCCATGACCATATCGCAACATGAATTTGACTTGTTCCGAGAATTCATCCAACGGCATTGCGGCATTCACCTGGGCGACGACAAAACCTATTTGATCGAAAGCCGGCTGGCGCATCTCGTGGCCGAAGCCGGATGCCAGGATTTTCAGGAGTTTTACGTCAAGACAAAGAACGACCCGACCGGCGAATTGCGCGATCGGATCGTGGATGCGATCACCACCAACGAAACGCTGTGGTTTCGCGACGGCAAGCCGTGGGTGGCGTTGCGGGAAGCTATCATTCCCGGCTGGGTCAAGGAGCTGCGGGAAGGCCGTAAAAACAAGATCCGCATCTGGTCGGCCGCCTCCTCCACGGGGCAGGAGGCTTATTCGCTGGCCATGGCGATCGACATGCTGCTGGGCCCCATGCCCTCGCCCGAAACCCTTCCGGCCAGCTTCGAAATTGTCGGCACCGACATCTCCCCCAGCGTCCTCTTCCTGGCCATCGCCGGACGCTACAACCAAATCGAGATTTCCCGCGGGCTGGACGAGTATCACCGGCTCAAGTATTTCACGAAGCAGGGGCCCATCTGGATTCTCAACGAAGCCTTGCGCAAGCGCGTAACCTTCAAGAAATTCAACCTGCAAGACTCGCTGGCGCCCCTCGGGCATTTCGATCTGGTGCTCTGCCGGAACGTTGCCATCTATTTTTCCGACGTCTTCAAGCGAGAGCTGTTTGCCCGGATCGCGCGCGCATTGAACCCCGGCGGCTATCTGTTCGTCGGAGCGGCGGAATCGTTGACCGGGCATTCGACTGCCTTTAAGATGCTGGAATACAAGGACGCCATTTATTACAGGAAAGCGGGAGAACCATGAAAATATTAACGGTCGACGATTCTTCCACCATGCGCCGAATCATCGCGGGCGCCGCCAGCGTAATGGGCATCGAAACCCTGGGCGCCTCCCGGGGCCACGAAGCCCTGCAAATTCTGGAAAAAGAAGGCGGCGCGATTGCCCTGATCCTGCTGGACGTCAACATGCCGGAGATGAGCGGCATCGAGCTGTTGAAGATCCTCAAGGCAGACCCTCGCTGGTCCAAAATCCCGGTCATGATGGTCACCAGCGAATCCGAGCGGACCAGCGTGATCGAGGCCATCCAGGCCGGCGCCTCCAGCTATCTGGCCAAACCCTTTGTGCCGGAAGATCTGATCAAAAAGATCATGCAAACCGTCGGCGGGCAAATTTAGCCGGTCTTTTCGAAAGGAAGTTTTATGAGCTTTCGCGACGACATCATCGATAAAATAGCGCGGAAGCAGGATCTGCCTCCTCTTCCGGACATCGCCGTCAAACTCTCGAAGATGATCGCGGATGGAAACGCCTCGGCGAACGACATCTCCAAAATCGTTCAGTTCGACCCGGCCTTGGCCGGACGCGTCCTGCGCGTGGCCAATTCCGCCTCGCAGGGAACCAACACCCGGGTAGGCTCCATCCCGCAGGCCGTCACGCGCATCGGCTTCAAGCGCTTGAAGGACATTGTGCTGTCGTTGACGTTCATGCAAGCCTTCGACCGGAAGAAAATCAGCCTGGACCATCGCCGTTTCTGGAAGCACTCGCTATCGGTGGCCTTCGCCTCGCAAGCCATTGAAAAATTAGGCTCCAAGACGCTCGGCGCCTCCGATAATTCTTTTTCGGCCGGCCTGCTCCACGATCTTGGCGTGCTGCTCCTGTATTTGTATGCGGACGAAACGTACCGGCAGGTCATTGCCTACGCCCTCTCGGAAAACAAGGAACTCCACGAAGCCGAGCAGAGCATTTTGGGCATCGACCATGCGGAAGCGGGCGCCCTGCTCTTCGACCAATGGAATCTGCCCGTGCCCGTGTGGGAGGCGGCGCGCTATCACCACAACCCCTATCCGCCGGAGCTCTCCACCGACGTCCTGACCAAGGTGGTCCACCTGGCCAACTTCGCCTGCAACAACCAGGGCCTCGACAACGGCGTGGAAGTCTTTCCCTCCTCGTTCTCCTCCAGCGCCTGGTACGACGTCGGCTTGTCCGTGGACGATATCCCCCAGATTATCGCCGAAGTCAACCGGCTGACCACTGAAGCGGACGAGATTATTGCCGCGGCGTATTGATCCGGTCGTGGGCATAACAGGCCATGCACAAAAAGGGAACACGGAGAAAGACATGCATCGGACTCTTAAGGAGGAGTTGAGCAAGCGGGCGATCGACGAGTTGGTCCTTGGGGCTCTTGGCGTGGGCGTCAGCCAGGTCGCCCGTTGTCATGGGGGACTCTTCAATACTTCGTACCGGGTCGAGCTGGCCGACCGGCGCCAGGTTTTTCTGCGCGTCGCCCCGCCGGACGACCGGCCGTTGCTGGGCGTGGAACGAGCCTTGCTTAAACGCGAATCCCACTTCGGCCCGATTTTCCGAACATGCGGCGCGCCGGTCCCGCAGATGCTCTTCGCCGATTTCTCGCGCCGCCGCATCGATCGCGACTATGTTCTTTCCGAATTTATTCCCGGCCTCAATTGGTTTTATGCAAAGAAGAAGGTGGAGGCTCATCAGGAATCGCTCATGGCCCAATTGGGGGCGTTAACCCGTCAAGTACACGGCGCCGTGAATGCCGAAGGCTGGTTTGGCTACCCGGCGCCGTTTCCCCATCACTCAAGCTGGGCGTCTTTCGTCGAGAGTTACGTCGACCTGCTTGAGCGCGATCTGCCGCGGCATCCTTATGCCTCGCTTCCGGATGAGCTGCTCCCATCGCGAGCGCTGCACCGAATCGAACCGCTGCTGAAGGACGTCCGCGAGCCGCGCCTGGTGCACGGAGATCTTTGGGCGCGCAACATCCTGATTCGTTGCGATGCAGCGGAACCGAGCATCGTCGCCCTTCTCGATCAGGACCGGGCCTTATGGGGCGATCCCTGGTTCGAATGGGTTTTCTATGCATTCCAGTATCCCGATTCCTTCTGGCAGAACTACGGCAGAAAACCGCCGAAGCCCGACTCCTCCGAAGGTCTGCGACAAATTTTATATCGCGCCTGCGGAGGCGTGCAGGCTTCTCTGGAGGATGCCTTGCACTTCCGAAAACGCAAGGCCTCGCAGCAGATGATGGGCTATGCCCAACGGGACCTGGAGACGCTGCTGAAAGAAACATGACGGCATTGACGCTCCGGCGCGGCCAGCGTAGTTTATTCTTTTGCTCATGCCCTTGACGGGGCACAAGGAGACCGATCGATGAAGATAGTCGACTCGATAAACGAGGACGTTCTCAAGCGAAGCCTGCAACGAGCCCGGGAACGAAAGATCATCCTGCCGACCTTTGCCCAACAGAAGAATCCCTCGCTCATTCCCGAATCCATCGTTCATCGCCTTCAATCCGTGGGACTCTGGGACGTCAATCCCCTGAACCTTTTCCGCATCACCTGGAAAAACGAAGCGCAAGCGGTCGGCGGCGGGTTCGGCGAAGGCAACTGGATCGAGTTTCCAAAGGAGCTTACCGGCGTGGACGCGCGCATCGTCGGCATCCTCGGCAAGTGGTTTCCGACCGGCGCGCACAAGGTCGGAGCGGCTTACGGCTGCCTGGCGCCGCGCCTGGTCTCGGGCAACTTCGACCCAACCACGCAAAAGGCGGTCTGGCCCTCGACCGGCAATTATTGTCGCGGCGGCGCCTACGATTGCGCCCTGCTCGCCTGCCCCGCCGTCGCCATTCTACCCGAGGGCATGAGCCGCGAACGCTTCGAATGGCTTCGCTCGATCGGCGCCGACGAAATCATCGCCACCCCCGGCACCGAATCCAACGTGAAGGAAATCTACGACAAATGCTGGGAGCTGCGCCGCGAGCGCGGCGACAAGATCGTCATCTTCAATCAATTCGAGGAATTCGGCAACGCGATCTGGCATTACCAGATGACCGGCTCGGTCATCGACGAAATTTACCGCAAGCATTTCCGGACGCCCCGCAGCCGGCTGGCCGCCTACATCAGTTCCACCGGCTCCGCCGGCACTATCGCCGCCGGCGACTATCTGCGGACCGTGAGCCCTTCGATCAAGGTCGTCGGCGTCGAGGCGCTCCAGTGCCCAACGCTTTACCAGTACGGCTTCGGCGCGCATCGGGTCGAGGGCATCGGCGACAAGCACATCCCCTGGGTCCACAACGTCCGCAACACCGACGCCGTCTGCGCCGTCGACGACGAGCAGGTGATGCAGCTCATGCGCCTCTTCAACGAAGAGCTCGGCCGCAAGCGGCTGCACGACGAGGGCGTCCCCGCACCGTTGATCGCGCGCATGGACCAAGTCGGCATTTCCGGCATCTGCAATCTGGTCGCCTGCATCAAGACCGCCAAGTATTACGAGATGGACGGCCGCGACGTGCTCTTCGCTCCGCTGACCGACTCGATGGATTTGTATGCCTCCCGCCGGCAGGAAATGACCGAAGCCGAGGGGCCTTACACCGAAGCGAAGGCCATCGCCCATTACGCGCGCTACTTGCAGGGCATCGCGCCCGACTACCTCCGCGAGCTGACCTGGGCCGACCGGAAAGCCCTGCATAATTTCAAGTATTTCACCTGGGTCGAACAGCAAGGCAAAAGCTCGGACGAGCTGCGCCAGTTGTGGGACGAGGATTTCTGGAAGGAAATCTTTTCGCCCGAGCAGGTCCAGGAATGGGACCGCCTGATCGAAGATTTCAACGAATCGACCGGCGTTTTGAAGGAGCTTTAGAATAGGCCGCCGCGGGGCCGTTTGCAGGATTTTCCAATCATTGGAAAAATCGACGGACGATTTTCCAAGGATTGGAAAAAACGAATAGGATTTTTCCAATGGTTGGAAAATGTTGACCAGGACAGGAGACCTCAGCACATGAAGCATGACTTCTATTATTATGCCCAAGCCCAAACCGAGAATCTGACCCGTTTCATGCAGGACATCGTCCGCATTCCTTCCCTGAGCAGCCAGGAAGGCGCCGTCGTGGAGCGCATGGCGGCCGAGATGGTAAAGCTGGGATATGACGAAGTCACGGTGGACCCCATGGGCAATCTGATCGGCCGGTTGGGCAACGGGCCGTGCAAGATCGCACTCGACGGGCATTGCGACACCGTCGATATCGGCGACCTCTCCCTCTGGAAGCGCGACCCGTACGCCGCCGAAGTCGAAAACGGCATTCTCTACGGCCGCGGCGCGAGCGATCAGAAGGGCGGCGTGGCGTCGGCGATTTATTCGGCGGCCATTCTAAAGGAAATCGGCATGCCGTCGGCCATCAGCCTGTATGTCGTGGCCTCGGTCCAGGAAGAAGACTGCGACGGATTGTGCTGGCAGTACATCGTGAACGAGGGGGGCCTTCGTCCGGACGTCGTCGTGCTGACCGAACCCACCAGCTTGCAGATTTATCACGGGCATCGCGGGCGCATGGAAATCGAAGTGGCCACCGCGGGGCTCTCCTGCCACGGCTCGGCGCCCGAACGCGGCGTGAATGCGGTGTATAAAATGGCGCCGATCGTCAAAGACATCGAACAACTGAACAACCGCCTGATGCCGCGGGCGCCGCTGGGAAAAGGCACCGTGACCATCAGCCATATCCGCTCCACCTCGCCCAGCCTGTGCGCCGTGGCGGACGGCTGCACCATCCATCTCGACCGCCGCCTGACGATCGACGAAACCGAAGCCCGCGCCGTGGCCGAGATTCAATCCCTGCCTTCCGTCAAGGCCGCCGGCGCCAAAGTGACTGTGCTGGAATATGCCGTGCCGAGTTACAAGGGTCTCGTGTACCCGACGAAGAAATATTATCCCACCTGGGAAATACCCGCCAACTCCGTGCCGGTGCAAACCGCCGTCGCCGCTTTCCGCAACACCTTCAAGGAAGAACCGGGGGTCGGCCATTGGACGTTCAGCACCAACGGGGTGGCCACCGCCGGCCTACACGGCATTCCCACCATTGGCTTCGGGCCCGGCCACGAAAAGTTTGCCCATTTTCCCGACGAGCAAATCGAGATCGAACACCTGGTCCGCGCATCGGCCTTTTACGCGGGATTTGTCGAGGAATACGCGAAGACCAAAACCGCCAAGTTGAACTGACCGGCGGACGGGGGGGGAAGGCCGCGTTGCGCCCGCCTGCATTGCTGCGCAATGTTGCGGGCAGGGAGAACGCGGCCCGCCTTTTCCAAAGACGGGCCGCATCGTTTACATGTAATTCAGCAGCGACGTGCCCATCATGGTGCTGGTGGCCCGCAAGGCCGCTTCGTAGGCTGTTTTCTTGCTCGTCAGCAGGATGGTGGCTTCGGCGATATCCACCGCTTCGAGGTCTTCGAGAGAAGCGCCGATATCCGACTCCCACTGGCTCAGGATTTGCTCGCAGACCTCGACGCGTTGTTCGCGCGCGCCGATCACCCCCAGCATGCTGGAGATATGCTCCAAGTCGCGCTCGCTCTCTTCGAGGGAAAGTTGCGTGACGGTTTGCGTGCCGGCGCCGGGACTGGTGATGTCCACGGCCACCCCGGCCCGGGCATTGGCCAGCGAATCCGCCAGTTGAATCTCCGTGTCGGAAATGCGGATGGCAAAGTATTTCTTGTTCGGATCGAGGCCGCCGGGCAGGGTATCGTCCGTTCCTACTTGCACCAGCGCCCCGGTGCGATACTTCCCCGCTACGGTAAGCGTGTCCGTCGCGGCGTCGGCGGTAAAAGTTTCCGGGTCCACCGGATTTTCGCCCGACAGCAGCCGGTCCCTCAATTGCATCAGATCGGAAAACAAGTCCAGCTCGTCGGATTGAAAAACGCCGCCGCCGGTCGTGTCGGACCCCGGCAGGTTGGCCGCTACATAAGCCCCTTTGCCGACCTCCACCTGGCGAACTTCCGTATTGCCCTGGTAGGCGACATCCGTAATCCGGCCATTGGCGTCCCGGGTGACCACATAGGGCGGCGCATCCGTCCGCAACCCCGCATAAATATAACGTCCGTCCGGGTTGGAGTTCGCCATCGTGACCAAATCCTCCAGCATTTGATCGGCCTCCTCGCCCATCGTCTTGCGGTCCGACGGAGGAATCGTGCCATTGCTGGCGCGGACAATCAGGTTCGAAACGTCGCCCAACAGCCCGGACACCTTTTGCAACGAACCGTCGATCGTCAGCAGCTCGCTCTTTAATTGCGAGACATTCCGGGCATATTGCAGAACATAACTCTCGTTGTTGTGAAGCCGGTTGATGCTATCGTAGGCATTGGGATCGTCGGACGCCACATGGATCTTTTGCCCACTGGCAATCTGTTCCTGGATTTTATAGGCCGCATCCCGATTTTTCAGAATGTAGCCGGACAGCATTTGATTCAGGGTCTGGTCGCTTATACGCACGATACACCTCCCTGGCCGACATCAATGAAGATCTTCATGCCGTACTCCGAGCAGGCCGCATGCCATGCCGTCAAAGCGCTCCAAACCGGCAAAATCCGCCGCTCCACAGCCTTCCCGACCCCTCCCTTCCGGGAAAAAGATGCCGAAAATGCCTGAAAAACCTGACGGCATCGACCCTGCTTTATCCGTCGTCGCAGAACCGTAGTAAAGGAGAAGCAGACAATGAACTTCATGGTCAAATGCTGCGAATGCAATCGAGTTCGTCTGGAAAACAATTGGCTTCCGGAATACGAAGCCGTAAAGAGCAACAAGACCATCTTCTCGCACAGCTACTGCCCGGATTGTCTACGCAAAATCATGGCCCAACTGGAAGCTTGGAGCCCGGCGCCGGAACGGGAAGCGGAAGCGCTGCCGGCGGCCCTGGATCTGCATCAAGCTGTTGGCGGATGACGTCAAGAAAGGAATTGATGTCGAAAGGTTTGTCGAGAAAGGCCGCCGCCCCTGACTGCCGGGGATCCCAATCCAACGCGTTTAAGCCATAACCGCTCATCATGATGACCTGCTGGCCGGGCTTGATTTCCAGCACCTGCCGCAGGCACTCGCGACCGTCCATGCCCGGCATGGAAACGTCCATGATCGCCAAATCCACCCGCTCCTTTTCGCGACGGAAAATCTCCACCGCTTCGGCGCCGCCCGTCGCGCAGAGAATCTCGTATCCGTAGCGGCGCAGCAAGGAGGACGTACTGCGAAGAACCGCCGGCTCGTCGTCGACCAACAGAATGACCTCGGCGCCGCCGCCGGCTTCCACGGAGGGCGCCAAGGCTGCCGTCGCCGCGCTATCGCCCGGCGCCGCCGCCGGAAAGGCGACGGTAAAAACCGTTTCCTCGCCAGGCTGGCTGGTCGCATAGACGTAGCCATGATGCTGTTGAACGATCGCCTGCACCATCGAAAGCCCCAAGCCCGTTCCCCGGCCGGCCTGCTTGGTCGTATAGAAGGGCTCGAAAATCTTGGCCAGCGAGGAGGAAGGAATCCCCACGCCCTGATCCGCCACCGAAACGCAGGCATACCGCCCCGGACGCGCTTTGGGCGCCGGCCCCCGGTGCGTTCGGTCCCACGTACATTCGAACGTACGGATGCGCAGCACCCCGCCCTTCGGCATGGCGTCGCGCGCATTTAAAATCAGGTTGAGGAGCGCTTGCTCGAATTGCAGGGGGTCCATGCGGCCATGAATCGGCTCCCGGCTTAACGCCATTTCAATGCGGATGTTCTTCGGCAGGGTCCGGCGAAAGAGACGGGCCAGCAACTCCAGTTGCTCGTTCAGGTTCATGGTCGTCGGCTGGCCTTTCGAGGGCCGGCTGAACGACAGCAACCGGCGCGACAAATCCGCGGCCCGGCCAATTTCATGTTGAATGGTCAGCAAGTCGTCGCCCAGTCGCGCACCCGCCGCGGGATCCAACAGCATCAGTTGCAGGGAGGAGGAAATGCCCGTCAGGACATTGTTGAAATCGTGCGCCAAGCCGCTGGCCAGCGAGCCCACGGTCTCCATCTTCTGGGCTTGGAGCATCCGCTCCTGAATGAGCTTTCGTCCCAGCATCCCCCCGGCCATGCGCGCCGTCAGCCGGAGCAGGTGCAGGTCCTGCTTCGACCAGGCCAGGCCCCGCTTCCTATGCCCGAACACAATCAGCCCCAGCCAGGAGCCGCCGCTCGTCAAAGGGAATACGGCGGCCGAGGCGAGCTTCAACTGCTTGCATAAATGGGTCAGCAGAGGATTCTCGGCCTTCGGACTTTCCAGGATCGCCTTGCCCAGTTCCAGGTTGCGCGCCCAGACGTCGTAGGGCCTGTCCCAACCAATCTTGACGGGCGTGGAAACAGGAACCAGGCCTTTGTCCCGGTCAAACAATCCCGATAAACGGGCGCAGTAACCCACCTCGGCGTCATGCGTGTTTTCGAAAACATGCACCGTGCCGACGCCGTAAATCTCGGCCAGCGGCAGCTCCAGCAGGTGCTTCATCGCGGTGCAATTGCGGCAAAAACTGGAGGCGCATAGCGCCTGGTTCACGCAGGACGTCAGGGCGTCCTCGTAATGTAGTTGTGCGGCCAGCCGCTTCTCGAAATGCACGCGTTCGGTGATGTTGTCCAGCAGCACGGCGACGCGCAGGGCCTTCATCCCGGCAGCTGGGCGCATCGGTACGCACGTGGCTTGGAACCATTGCAGATGTCCGGCAGGACTTTCCAGCCCCACCACGCCGGTCACCCGCCCATGCGTCCGGGCCGCCCGGACCCACGGCCATTGACTCGTCGTGAGCGTCCGTTCCTTTTCGTTCACCACGCGGTAGCCGGAGTCCGCCAGAGATTGGCCTTCCAAAGCCTCCTTGCCCACCCCCAGCGCGCGCTCGGCCGGCCCATTGAGTTGCAGCAACTTGCCTGTGCCGGAAAACAGCGCAACCGGCACATGGGCCACCAAGTTGCCGAATCCGGTTTCCACCGACGTCCAGTCCGGCGCCGACGTGCGTATCGTTTTATGAGCCGAACGCTTCACAAACCTCCCAGGAGAAACAAACCCGTTTCCGCTAAACAAGCGACAACAAGATCTCCGATTTTTTGGATTCTTCCCGAACCTGATCCATGATCGTGGAAATCTCGTCCACTTCCACCCCCAGCCGCTTCCACACCCCGCGAAAAAAGGCCGGGGCCACGGCATCGCCGCTTTCGCCGATCTTGACCAAGTTGCAGATGTAGTTGGCCGCATGACACAACATCGCAATCCCCTGCCGCGATTCGGCGGCGTTCTCGGGCTCGTGGTGCCACCGAATCGTCTCGATCAAATCCTCGGACAGATTCCAGCGTTTACCCAGCCACGCGCCCACCTGCGCATGGTCGGCGCCGATCACCTCCAGCTCGACCTGGAACAACGGCACATGCTGCTCATGGGACATTTGGATGGCGCTCATGAAATCCGCATGGAAGTAAGTTTCAAAAACGATCTTCCCAATGTCGTGCAACAATCCCGCCAGGTGCAAGACATCCTTTTCGTAGCGTTGCCCAAGAGTGGCGGCGCAACGGTCGTACAGGATGTTGACCGCGATGCCCGTGCAGATGCAGTGCCGCCAGAATTCCTCGCGATTGAAATCGCTTTGACTCGCCTTGCTGTAGGTGGAAAACACCGACGTGGAAAGGGCGATGTTGTTGATCGCGACCATCCCCATTCGCGCGACCGCGATGCTCAGGGAGGTGATGGGTTCCGACGCGCAGTACATGGCCGAGTTCACCACCTTCAAAATTCTAGCCATCATCGAGGGATCGTCCTCGATGATGCGCGCAATTCTCGGGGCATCCGATTTGGGGTCGCGAACCGCCCGGCCGAGTTTTTCGATCACGCTGGGAAGGGTCGGAAGATTTCGTATTCCTTCAAGCCGCTTAAAGATTTCGTTTTTATTCATTATGTTGAATTTCGGTGAACAGGCCCCCCGCCTTTTTTGCGATCAAGTATATTGATTATAGCGGGCGTGGGGAGAAAAATATAACCACAAATCGAACGAACTCCCGCAGAATTCCGTCCGCCTCCTGAAAGGCCTGTCTAGGAAGCGGCGGCCGAAATCACCCGCGTCGCCACCTTGTCGAGCGGAAGGATGTCCACCGCGCCGCCCCGTTTGGCGGCTTCGGCCGGCATGCCGTACACCACCGAAGTGGCCTGGTCCTGCGCGATCGTGTAGGCCCCGGCCTGGCGCATCTCCAGCAACCCGTCGGCGCCATCCGCCCCCATCCCGGTAAGAATCACTCCAATGGCATTGGCGCCCGCATATTTGGCGACCGACTTGAACAACACTTCCACGGCCGGACGCTGATGATGCACCAGCGGGCCGGTCTTGATTTGCACGTAATATCGGGCGCCGCTGCGCCGCAAGAGCATGTGGTAATTGCCGGGGGCAATGAGCGCAACGCCGGGAATGACCGTATCGTTGTCCCGCGCTTCGCGCACTTCGATGTCGCACAGGGAATTGAGCCGCTCGGCAAACGACCGCGTAAAATGTTCCGGCATATGCTGCACCACCACGGTGCCCGGGGCATTGTGAGGGAACTGCGTCAGCACCCGCTCGATGGCCTGCGTGCCGCCCGTGGAAGCGCCAATGGCGATGATCTTGTCCGTCGTCTTGCTCAACGACAGCTTGGTCGGCGGCGCCTTATTGGCCGCCTGGGCGTCGCGCACCTTCAAGTTCGCAAACGCCGCTCCTTTGATTTTATCGATCAAGGCCACCGACATGTCGGCCACCGAATACGCGGAGCCCGGCTTGCACATCACGTCCACCGCCCCTGCTTCGATGGCCTCCAAAGCAATGGCGCCGCCCGCCGGCGTCAACGAGGAGACAATAATGACCGGGAGCGGATAATAATGCATCAGCTTGCGCAAAAACGTCAGCCCGTCCATGCGCGGCATTTCGATGTCCAGGATTACGACGTTGGGCTTTAACTGCACGATCTTGTCGCGCGCCGCATAGGGATCGGGCGCCGTTCCGACAATTTCCAGATCAGGGTCTTTGTTCAGTTCCGTGGAAAAAACATGACGGACGATGGCCGAATCGTCCACGATCATCACTTTGATCTTACTCATGACGTCATTTCCAGTTTGATCAAAACCGGCATCTCGTCCACGAGTAATCCCCGCATTTGAGAGTCGAGCGTCAATGGTCCCCACTCCTCCGGCGGCTTGGTCTCGACCTGCGGAATCGTCAGGTTGAATACGACATCCGTTCCGGCCATTTTTTCCAGCAATTCTCCACAAACCACATTCAGCAGTTCCTTGAAGGCATCGGCGCCGGCTTCGGGCGTCATGCATTTCAAATCGATGCCCAGTACATTGGCGGCCAGTTGCACGCAAAACGAAGAGGCGGCAGCGACTTGGAGGAGACCTTTTTGCGGGCCGGAAAATCCGATGCTGGCCTGCCAAAACGGGTCGTTGGGCGGAGTCAGGTCCGAAGGAGACACCGGCTCGCCGAACATAAAGGCAAATTTCTCCAACACTTCCACGAACGCCGATTCCAGCAACTCTTGAGTATCCACAACGCTTCTCCTATTCAAAACGCTCCGGCGTCCGCCAGGTCATTCCCCGCGACCGCCCAGAATTCGATCCACGGCCTGCTTGATGTTTTCAGGGGTAAAAGGCTTGTTCATGTAGTCCCGAACTCCGGCCGCCTTAAGTTCCGCAATGCGCGTCAAGCTCCGTTCGGTCGAGATGATGACCACCGGAACGGTTTGCATCAGGCCGTCCTGCTTCATTTGCTGCACCATCTCCAAGCCGCTCATTTCCGGCATGTTGATATCCGCCAGCACAATGTCGATCCAATGCGAATGCAACACATCGAGCGCCTGCTTTCCATTTTCGGCTTCGAAAACGGCGCCGATTTCGATGCCCGCCACTTCCAGGGACTTGGCAATGAAGGCCCGGGCCGTTTTGGAATCGTCGACAATTAGAATATTGTAAGCCATAAGACTCTCCTCAATCCTTCAAAAGCTTTTCCAGGTCGCGCATCTTGTCCAGCGTATGGCTGGCCACCCATTCGAGGTCTTTCTTCCGAACCCCGAGATTGTCGATCGCTTCCTGCGACAGATGATATCCCAACCCGTCGATGCCGGTTCCGATGCCCTCGGCATAAGACAAAAACTCGGCCACATGCACAATGGATGCGATCGACTCGTACTCTCCCGCCGCTTCCGGACAATGATGCCATCGGGCGGCCGCCACCAGTTCCGCCGGAAAATGCCACTGATCCAAAACCGCCGCCCCTGCATCGGCGTGATTCATACCCACCACGGCCGCTTCCGCCATCTCGAACGAAAGTTTTTGCTCGCCGGCGACCTTAAAGATCTCGACCTTGGAGGCGTCGACAAATTCGTCCAGAATCAACTTTCCAAGATCGTGCAGCAACCCGCTGGTGAAGAGCATGTCGGGCGCATGAATGGACAGGGCCAGGCAAAGCTCCTCCGCGGCCAAGGCCGCCCATAGCGAATGCCGCAGCAATTCGTCCGGGGCAAGCTCGTAACCCGGCATGGGTTTCGAAAGACGCCGTCCCATGCCGGAAGCCACCACCAGTTGAAAAAGCTGTTTCAAGCCCAGCCGGACAATCGCCTCCTGCAAGCTTCGAACCGAACGGCGAGCCCCAAACTCCGCCGAATTGGCCAGCCGCAGGATGTTGGCCGTCATGCCCGGATCGAATTTGATGCGCCCGGCGATCGTGACCGCATCGGCCGCAGGGTCGTTAAGCATGGTAATCACTTGCGCGACAAAGGCCGGCATCGCGGGAAACGTCCGGATTTTCTCTTTGATCAGAGCCCGACGCCGTCCCTGTACATCTCCGGAGCCATTAACAACTGGATTCTTTGAATTCCCGTTCATAGCTCTTTCTCCACTCCCCCGGATTTGATCGTGACACGGCCGGTTGCAATCTCCAATCGAACCGTGCGCGAGATGTTTCCCCCTACATCCTCCGCATGAATCAACATACTGTTCTTCCACAAAATCTTTCGGAAAATAGTATAATTACGTTCTCCGATTTTGAAGAGACCCTTGCTGTCCAAAACCGCCGAGGCCCCGGCAATTTTAACCACCAGACTGCTCTTTCGACACCCCAGGGCAAACATCTCCTTAAGCAGCTTGGTGGTGCCCGTATCCACGAACATGCACGGGTTTTCGAGCGCCTTTTGGGCGTCGATCTGGGAAAGCGGCAACATGCAGTGAATCATGCCGCCTACATGCAAGGAGGTGTCGTAAAACGTAATGCCCAGACACGAACCTAGCGAGTAGGTTGTCAGGACATCATCGGCCGTATTCGAAACCGCCATTTCCGATATGCCGACAATCACGTTGTTCATTGAGAAATTCTCACGGTTTGATGTAAACCGACGGCTCCACGCTTTTAAACTGGCTCAACATTCCGGACAGACTCTCTGCATGCCCCACCATCAGATATCCTTTGGGCCGCAGCAAGCTAAAAAAGTTGTCCAACAGACGCGAGCGCACCTTATTGTCGAAATAGATCATGACATTCCGGCAAAAGACCACATCCAAAGGTCCCTTGAGCGGAAAAGGCGGCGTGGATAAATTCACCCGGCCGAACGTGACCATCTTTTGAAGCGAGGGATCGACCCGGTATCGCACGGGCTCTGCATGCAGTTCTTTTCGAAAGTATTTGGTCTGATACGTCCGGGGTACGGATTCCATATGCCGTTCCTCGTACACGCCCTGCCGGGCTTTTTCGAGCACCCGGGTGGAAATATCCGTGGCTAGAATCTTGGCGTCGCGAGCGTCGCTCAAGTGCTCATTCAGCGTGATGGCGAGGGAATACGGCTCTTCCCCCGTGGAGCTGGCCGCACACCAAACGCGAAAGCGCGTCTGCCCCTTGGCCTCCCACTCCTTCACGAGCTGTCCCAACAATTCAAAATGCCGCGGCTCCCGGAAAAAGTGCGTCACGTTGGTGGAAATGGCATCCAATAAGGCGGTCACTTCCTCCCCGGAATCGTCCTTTTCAACCTGCTGAAAATAGGCTTCAAAGTCGGTCAGCCCCAACGCTCGCATACGCTTGCCGACACGAGCTTGCACCAATGCTTCTTTTTTCTCGCCCAGGGTGATGCCGCATTTTTCGTAAATCAATTGAGCAAACTTGTGGAAGGTCTTTTTGTCGAGGGTTCCCGGCTCAGTCATTTTTTCTCGCTTCGTCCATTTACATTCCCCTGTCAACTGTACGAATGCTCAAACAATACACACACCAATCAACACCGTCGAGGTCTATCTGTTAAACGATTCCTTTCGCCAAAAATAGCGATGCGGCGCTTGTTTTGAACTCAACCTTTCTTATAATTCCTTGAGCCTATGAAAGTAGAAAAAACCCTTGTTTGAGAGCGAATCGCCCAAAGGTTTCCCTTTACAAAGGGATTGGCTTTCATCTATATTTCGTGGTATAAATATAAAAAGGCACAATATGTTGAGGTTATTCGAACCAACTAATGTCATTTCCCTGGAAAGGGCGGAAGTCCTTTCCGAAGCCACCATCGACAACTTCCATTTCAAGGTCACCCTCAATCCCGTCGAAAAATCGTCCTGTATCTTATGGTTCAAAGACTGTCTCGTGAGCGACATCTTCGAAGCCTTGGGAAAGTTTTCCTATTTCGACAAAAGGAATGTGTTGGATTTTATCGTTCGCTATTCCACCAGCGTTGACCTTCGCGAAGAAATCGATAAGCGGCATTTTGAACGACGAATCGACAATCTTTCGCCCTCCTATTTCAAAGTGATCGAAACGCTGGACGAGCGGTCGAAGGAAAGCGCGTATCGCACCCTCTACGATCTGGACGATATCATCGAAAAAGGCGAGCTGGCCAAAAAGCGCAAGATCATGGCAAAGAAGTTTCATCCTGATGCCGGGGGCGACCACCGCGCCATGACCGTGATCAACGAAGCCTACGAATTTCTCCTGACCCGCGCCACGCCTTGACGGACGGCTTGCTACTCGTCTTCGCCTGACGCGATTTCCGGGCTGACGTATATCCGCCCCGACATGACCGCCTCGACGGCGGGCCGAAGTTCGTCGCACAAATGATCCTTGATGATGTATCCCACCGCCCCCAGGCTGAGCATCGCGGCGGCATACCGGCGATCCGCATGAACGGAAATAACCAGGATTCGGGTTGCCGGATTCGCGCACACAATGCGCCTCGTTGCTTCCACCCCATCCATTTCCGGCATGCTGATGTCCATGAAGACAAGCTCCGGCTTGTGCTTGTTGGCCAGCTTGAGGGCTTCGTGGCCCGTGGTGGCCTCGCCGATTACAACAAGCCCCGGCAGCAAAGCAATCAGCCGCTTTAAATTCCACCGAATCAATTCATGATCGTCCGCGATCAACACGCGAATCTTCGGAGAAGAGCCCTCGGGCTCTTGGGGCGTCGAATTTGAGGCATTTGAATTTTTCATATATATTGTATGTTTATTTAACTATAATAAGGTCACGCAATTCCAGCATTCTTTTTGCCATTTTTATGGCCGGCGGCCCTATGTTTACAGGACGCCGTTCGACTCAACCAGCAGGCGATCCACATCCAGCAACATGACCACGCGCTGTCCGATTTTACCCACGCCCAGAATAAAATCGGTCTTCACGCCCGTGCCAAACTCCGGCGTCGACTCGATGAGCTGCGCGGAAACATCGAGCACTTCGGAAACCTCGTCGACGACAAGCCCCATCGTTACCCGCTTTTCGCCCTGCTTCACCTGCACCACGATCACGCAGGTTTTTTCGGTCGTATCCGTGGTTTCCAAACCAAATCTCACCCGCAAATCCACCACGGCAATCACTTTTCCCCGCAGGTTGATCACGCCCCGGACGCTCTCCGGCGCGCGAGGCACGCGGGTGATATCCATCATCTTGATGATTTCCTGCACCTTCAAAATTTCCAAGCCGTACTCTTCGCCCGCCATTCGAAAAGTCAGATACTTGCCCGCCAGATCCGCTCGACCTTGCACCGCTGTCGTCTCCATCGCATTCATGTAGTCTCCTTTCTGATGGATGGCCCCTAACCCGCATTTCTCACCGCCCGGTGAGAAATCCGGGCTAAAAATCCTTGAACTCCTGCTCGTCCAAAGGAATCACTTCCTCCGGCGAAACTTGCTTGGCGGATGCCGGCGTCCGCGCTGCCGGAGCGGGCGCCCCCTTGGCGCGCATTTTCCCCGTCGCAGGGACTGCGGATCGTTTCGGCTGCGGACGAGACGCTGCTGCGTCCGCGGCTGCGTTTCTTCGAGCCCCGTCTCCATGCACAATCTTGATCAACTGATCCACCATCGCATTGAGTTCCTGCGCCTGGGCGGACAGTTCTTCCGAAGCGCTGGCAGACTCTTCGGCGCCGGCCGCGTTTTGCTGGACCACCTTGTCCATTTCGGAAACGGCGGTATTGATTTGCTCGATGCCTTGCGTCTGCTCCTTGGAGGCCGCCGCGATCTCCGCTATCAGCGTGGCCACCTTGCCGACGGACTCCTTGATGCCGCCGAGATTCCTGGCTGCTTCGGAGGTCACGGACACCCCTTCCTCGGAATTTTTCTGCGCCCCCTCGATCAAATCCGCCGTATTCTTGGCCGCTTCCGCGCTTCGGCGCGCCAGGTTGCGAACCTCCTCGGCCACCACGGCAAACCCTTTCCCGGCCTCGCCCGCCCGCGCGGCCTCGACCGCCGCATTCAGCGCCAGCAAGTTGGTCTGGAATGCGATTTCGTCGATGGTCTTGATGATCTTGGCGGTGGCGTCCGACGACTTCTTGATTTTTTCGATCGAGGCGGACATGCGTTCCATCGCCTCGACTCCGCGGGCCGCCAGCGAGCTGGCTTCCTTGGCGGTGCTGTTGGCCTGGCCCGCGTTGTCGGCATTTTGCCGCGTCATCGCCGCCATCTCTTCCAACGCAGATGAGGTTTCCTCCAGGCTTGAGGCCTGTTCGCTGGCGCCTTGAGCCAGCATCTGGCTGGCGCTCGAAACCTCGCCGGAGGCCGAGGTGACTTGTTTGGAACCCGACGTAAGACCTTCAATCACTTTCAAAATGGGGCCCGTAATGCTGCGGGTCAGGGCAACGCTGATGACCAGACCGATCAACAGGGCGGCGACCGACAAGAACCCGACAACCCACTTCGAACCGCGCACATCTTTCTCCAGCGCCGAGCCGGCAGAATCGGATTTCCCCTCCAGATGATTCTTTAATTCCTTGAGCTTGGCCTGGGTTTCGGCAAGCGCCTTGTGGGTTTTCGTGTGCATAACGTCGAATGCTTCGGCCTGGGCGGCTTCAATGGAGGTTTCCGCCGAAATGACCTCGTTGAAATCTTTTTGTATCTGATCGACGGCAGGAATGGATTCCTTGGCAAATATCGCCGAGGCCTCGTCCGTTCGACCCGCTTTTAGCGCGGCGGTTATTTTTGCGGCGGATTCGTGCAACTGCTTGTGCGGCCTTTGCACCTTCTCCATGACGGTCTTGAACAGGGGAAAGGCGTCCGCATACCCGGCAAACTGTTCGCTCTCGAGGAATTTGCCGAAAGCGCACAACCGGGGGTCTTCCTGGAGTTGGACGTTTGGATTCTTTTCGATGATCATCTGGCTCAGGGTCGCCACCCAGCGGCGATGATCGTCCAAACGAGCCATTAACAATTCGCTTAGTCCCGCATGTTTTCTTTGCCACCCTTGCAGGATGGCTTTTGCGGATTCGTGCAACCGTTGGTGCGGCCCTTTCAGGTCCTCAAACACTGCGACGACACTGGGATCGGCATCCGACAATTTTTTTCCATCCTCGCCGTAGAGGAATTTTCCCAGGCCGCATTGAGTGGGATCCAATTGTAATTCGACCTTGTCGAGATTGCCGAGAAACAGGCTCTCCAACGTACGGACCCACTTAAGGTGGTCAACCTCTCGCTCCACCATGACGGTCTCATAATGGCCGAAGTGAAGGGACTCTTCGCTTTCCCGGCTGATGTCGGACAACTTGACGTACACGATGGAGCTCAACGCCACCAGCAGCAGCAAAATAGCGCCAAACCCCGCGTACATTTTTGTGCTTAACCGCATTTTCGTAGACATGCCTGCCTCCTATTTTGGTGTAATTAACGTACGCAGAAGGTTAATTCGGATATATCAGGTCATTTACTGATTGAACTATCGGGGATTCTACCATGCGCCCATAGGGGGGCCGGATGCATCGGAACTCATTCCTACCCGCCGCTGCGCCCCCATTCGATGGCGCAGCGCACCAGCTCCGAGGCGGAAGAAATTTCCAGTTTTTGCTTCAAGTGCTCGCGATAGGATTCGATGGTCTTCACGCTCAGGTGCAGGCGCTCTGCGATCTCGCGGGTGCCATACCCTTGCCCGAGCAACTGAAAGACCTCCAGTTCCCGGTCGCTCAACGAGTCGATTCGCGTCAGACTGGCTTCCGCCGCGTTGTCCGTCACCTTGTTCAACATTTTATTGATGATGGCCTTGCTGATGTGGACTTCGCCCGCCAGGACGCGCCGAATGGCAACGGCAATATTGGCCACCGCCTGCTGCTTCATCAAATAACCGCGGGCGCCCGCTCTCAAGGCTCTTTCCGCGTAGAGCGATTCGTCATGCATGGAGAGCACGAGGGCGGGAATAGCCGGATGACGAATCTTCAAATCCTTGATCAAATCGAGTCCGCTGGTTTCCCGCAGCGACAAGTCCACCAGCACGATGTCGGGGTGCAACTTCTTGACCGCCTCAAGCGCCTGGCAGGCATCGTCGGCCTCGCCGCACACCGAAAGGTCCGGCTCCTGCTCGATCAGCATGCTCAAGCCATGCCGCACGATGGGATGATCGTCGACCAGCAAAACCCGTTTGGCGGTTTTTTCCCTGGCCTTGCTGGACGTTTTAGCTGTCATGGCAATGATTCCCATAGTACCCGCTTTCAAGCTTTGTTTAAACGGGATGCGCGATGGACGGGCTTGACCGGCGCGCAAGAAAGCCGACAGGTCACCCTAACGCCTCCCGCTCCGTGATTCCGGATATCGAAAGAGGCCCCGATCTGCCGGGCCCGATACTCCATGATGTGCAACCCCAGGCCTTCGCCGGCATGCAACTCATTTTGAATGCCCTTGCCATTGTCCGTCACGATCAGCTCCACGACCTTTCCGGTTTGCTTCAATTTGATGCGTATCTTTTTAGCCTTGCCGTGTCGAATGGCATTGCCGGCGGCCTCCTGGGCAATCCGATACAAATGCATGGAGACCTGCGGATCCGCGACGACCGCCGGCTTGGGATATTCGTATCGGCATTCGATGCGAAACATGCGCGAGAGCGTATCGGCCAATTCCTCCAAGGCCATGTGCAAACCGGAAGGATCGGACGGCACCGGCAACAAGCCCCGCGCCAGGCTGTGCGCCTGCGAAACCGATTCCGCCAGAAAACCCACGATTTCCGCGGCTTTTTTCGCCAACTGGGTTTGGCCCGCGGTCAGCAACTGCTTTTCCAGCAGCGAACTCAACATGGAAATTCCGGTCAATTGCTGGCAAAGTCCGTCGTGAAGATCCTGGCCGATCCGGCGTTGCTCCCTTTCCTTCACCTCCAGAATCTGCCGATGCTTGCGCTCCGTGACGTCGCGGCTGGCCAACAGAATCAGCGACTCCCCAGACGGCCCCTTCAGCAAACGCCCTCGCACTTCGAACCAGATATAGGCGCCGTCTTTGCGCTTATATCGAATCTCCGTGGCGACTTCCCCCTGGTTCAAGACCACTTTCAGGTCTTCCCGTGCGCGTTTCTGGTCGTCCGGATGAATCAACTCGAACGGGCTCTTCCCCACCAGCTCCTTTAGCGAATAGCCGAGGGCCCGGATGCCCACCTCGTTTCGATAGACATAGGTCATGTCGTCCGCCCGAACCAGCGAGATCAGGTCATGGGAATTTTCCGTGATCAGCCGATAGCGCTCCTCGGATGCCCGCAGGCTGTCTTCCGCCCGTTTCCGGTCCGTAATGTCGCGCGCCACGTGAACGACCCCCGTCAAAGCGCCCTGGGCGTCGTACAAGGGCGATACGGTAACCAGAAAATCCGCCCCCAGGCTTTCTTCATGAATTTCTACGGTGCACGACGACTGCCCGGTGCGGAGCAATTCCGCGTAAGGACACGTCAACGGTGAATGGTCCAATTGGTGGACACAGGCATGGCAAGGCTTTCCAACCAATTCTTGCGGCGTCCGGCCCAGCCGATCCGCCATGGCCTTGTTGACCCGGACAATCCGAAAATCGCAATCGATGATGGCGATCAGATCCGGTACGGCATCGAACGTGTTCTCCCATTCCAGCGTAACGCTCATCGGGCTCCATTCATGCGCGTAGTATACGCGGCCGCAGGAAGCCTGCATAGGGGAAGCGAGGGCGCAGAAGATTCAAACTTTTTGTTATGCTGTTCGGCAACAACGGTATATATTCCGACTACATCGTTCGAGTGGGGTCGGGATAATTTGGCCGGAGAAATATTCTGCGAATGTCCGACGAGAAAACAGACTGGGCCCTGGTTGATGAGATCAAGGCGGGAGACGACCGAGCGTTTGACGCGCTCATGGAACGGCATAAACGCCCCATCCTGAATTTCGTGTACCGGATGCTTGGCCATGCGAGCCAAGCCGAAGATGTTGTGCAGGAAGTTTTCGTTCGAACCTACCAAACCATTCGAAAGCCGGGATTCCATCAGACGACCGAGGAATTCTCTCACTGGCTCTTTCGTGTGGCCCGCAACGCGGCGCTCGATGGCCTCCGCAGGCGCACCCGCCGTGCCGAGGTCCCGTTTGATTCCGCAACCCCTATGGCCGTTTCGACGTCCCTCCCTGCCGGTCGGGAAGTCGAAAACAGGGAAATTGGCGAGCGTATCTCGGCAGCCGTCGCAGAGTTGCCCGAAGACCAGCGAACCGCCTTGCTTCTCGCAGAATACCAGGGCCTGTCCTATGGAGAAATTGCCCGGATCATGCGCAGTTCGAAGAAATCCGTTGAGTCCAGGCTGTACCGTGCCAAGCGGAATTTGCGGGGGAAACTGACCGACCTCCTCAATTCCGGATAAGAAGTCTTGGAACGATTCCGCTGAAAAAGTCGCCGGTTCGCACGAAGTCCCGCCGCGTGAGTCGGCGCTCTTTAGACTTTTTCAGCTTAACCTTGAAATCAAATCTCTCCGAAGAAAAAGACTGCCCCACCACCGAGGTTTTTTTGAGTTTGCCGCGTTATACTCAATAGAACGTCATGAAAGCAATTCGAACACAGGAGTAATTATGAGAACGACAGCGATCCTAATGAGTGCGGTAGTGATGTTGGCCGGAATCGTCGTGTCCGAGGCCCAGGATGAGCAGCCTGTACAAGCAAGCGGGCAAGCAATCAAACCGCAAACCGTTTGCCCCGTGATGGGCGGCACGATCGACAAGAACCTCTACGTGGATTACCAGGGCAAACGCGTATACGTGTGCTGCAAGATGTGCATCCAGGAGGTGCAGAAGGACCCAACCAAGTACATCAAGAAGCTTGAAGAGCAATAGAAAGAGGGAATCATGAAGACTCGATTTAGTAGAGGGTTTCTATTGGGCGTCATCTCGGTAATGACTTTGCTTTTTGTGAGTTCCAGCACAACTCAGGGAGAATCGACAGCTCCTGCATCGGACGAGACCGCCATCATGTGCAATAAATGCGAGACCGTTTGGGTTCGCCATGCGAAGAAGATCAACAAGACCACCATCTATCGACGTGAGCCGAAAAGGGTCTGTCCCGATTGCGAATCGGCCGTAGAGACGGCCTTCAAGACGGACAAAATGGAACATGCGTGCAAAAGCTGTGGAGGGACGCTTGTCTCTTGCAACATTCATGACATGCCGGTTGCCCAAGCTCAGGCAAAGTCAGAGGCTCCGGCTGTTGAGGAAGGGCAGGCCGCCATGTGCGCCAAGTGCAAGGAAATCTGGGTGATCCGTCCCCATGAGATCGACAGCAGGGCGACCGATTATCAGAAGGAAAAGCAGATGGCATGCCCGGACTGCAAATCGGCGGTGCAAAGCTTCTTCACCACAGGAAAATTTGAACACACCTGCAAGGCCTGCGGGGATTCCTTGTCCGCCTGCAAGCTTTGTCCATAGGCCCTGGCAAATTGAGACAGCCAACGTTTTGCCGGCGATCATGGCCAGGGAGAAGGGACGGCTCATTGGGTTGAGCCGCCCCTCCCTCCGAACCGGACGTGCAGATTTCCCGCATCCGGCTCTCCCGTCAACAAGTGACTCCGTTACGGAGACGGGCGATAGCTTTGGCCTGGGTTTGTTTCAGGCTGAACAACCCAAGTTCGGCAATGTAGCAGTTCTTCCATCGCAGGCGATCGCTTCCACGGGCTCGGCCATTAAGTTTCCGACGTTTGCGCAGTATGCTGTCGATGTCCACGACGTGGACGTGTCCGCTTTTAAGCAGTTCATCCACCCGTCGCAGCGCATCGCAACAACTGCGCCCGGGTCGGAATCCGTAGCTCTGCGCGCAGAACTCCCGCTCGAAGATCGGCTCGATCACCGTCTTCACCGCGGCCTGGACCACTCGGTCTCTGACCACCGGGATTCCCAGTGGCCTCTTTTCCGCGCTCCCCGACTTCGGTATGCTAACATTCTAAGGTTTGAGCCGGCTTGCTTGCGGCGTGCTCAATCCTGTCAGCCATCCCGCCGGTTAATCGCGGACGGAGGCATCGCCGAAAAACAGGTCAATTCAACTTGACAGTTCCAAGCACTTCCCCCCTTTATACTTTTCATCAACAGGTGTATTGCTAGCATGACTAAAACGACCTGATCGCAATTCGCGTTCCCAGCGAAAGGAATTGGGCGTCCGTCAACGCAAGCAAGCGGTAAAAGCGATTACGGAAGGGAGGCAAACGGGAGGACATTGGTGCTTGGGCAAAGTTGAAACGAATGGGTATCAAAAACGCAGTACAGGTCGAAAACAAGGAGAGAACTATGCGTCGAAGAGAGTCGTTTCTATTGGTCTTGGCCGTTTGGGTCGCCAGCGGGTTGTCGATGCCGGTTAGCGCGGCAACAACCGAGGGAGACACCGTGCTGATCGGGCTGAACATGCCCCTGTCCGGTTCGTACAGCCAGCAGGGAGAAGATGAACTCAAGGCCTACAAACTGGCCATCAAAATGCTCAACGAAAAAGGCGGCATTCTGGGGAAGAAAGTCGTTTATTCGGTCAAGGACACCAAGACCGACGCAGCCGTAGCCCGGGAAAACGCCAAGGAGTTGCTGAAAGAAGGCGCCGTCATGCTGACCGGCGGCTCCAGCTCGGCGGAAGCGGTCGCCCAAAGCGAAGAGTGCGAAAAAGCCAAAGTCGTTTTCATGGCGGGACTGACTCACGCAAACGAAACCACCGGCAAGGATGCACACCGCCGCTGTTTCCGCTGGTATCACAACGGTCATCAATCCGCCAAGGCGCTGGCCTCCATCCTGGACGAGAAATACGGCAAGGATGCCACGTATGCCTATATCTATGCGGACTACATTTGGGGACTCTCGGTACTGAACTCGATGAAAAATGTCTTGGAAGCGTCCGGCGCGAAGACCGTACTGGAAGTGGCGACGCCGCTGGGCAAGAAAAGCTATGTGGCCGATTTGCTGCAAGCCAAAAAGACGGCGCCCACCGTCCTGGTCGTTGTGCAATTCGGCAACGACATGGTGAATTGCCTGAAACAAGTCAAACAATTGAAGCTGGGCGAACAAATGGCCGTCGTGGTGCCCCTGATGGAAGAACACATGGCGCATTCCGTGGGCCCGGAGGTTATGCAAGGCATACTGACCTCCATGTGCTGGTATCACAGCCTGGCGGATAAATACCCCGGCTCCAAGGCGTTCGTGGAGGCTTTCGAAAAGGAATACAGCAAAAAACCCGGCAATGCCGCGGCTACGGCCTGGGTCGATATTTTCCAGTATGCCGACGCCGTGGAGCGGGCGAAGAGTTTTGACAATGTGGCCGTAATCAAAGCCTTGGAAGGGCATAAGTTTACGCTGTTGCTGGGCGAGGAATACTGGCGGGATTGGGACCATCAAGGCATTCATCCCACCTATCTGGCCATCGGCAAAACGCCGGCGGAAAGCAAGAACGAGTGGGATTTGTTTACCATTATCGGCGAACGCTCCGGCGATGAGCTGGCCCGCACTCGCGCGGAAAATCCCGTCAATCTGGAACCGCTGGAATAAGCGGCATGAAAACCCTGAGCAAGATCGCCCGACGATGGCTGTGGCTCCTGCCGGCTTGTTGGTTGACGGCTCAGTCAAGCTTGGCGGCCGATGCGGACGCGAACCCCGCGCTTCGCATCGGCTACCTGCCGATTGACGCCAATCTGCCGCTCGTCGTGAGCTTCGAAAACGACCAAATGCGGTTCCAGGCCGGACGCCCCTCGCTTCATCAATTCCGGTCCGACACCGCCATCGAGGCGGCCATTCGCGTCGGGGCCATCGATGTGGCCGCCGTTTCGGCGCCGGTTGCTTACGCCATGGCCGCGGATGAAGTTCCCATGCTGGTTTTAGGCGTCTGCCACAGAGGCGGCTCCCGCCTGATCGGACGAACAGGCGGACGGCTGGAAGACCTCCGCGGAAAAGTCGTCGGCGTTCCCGGCCTGGACAGCAGCGAGAACATCCGGCTGGCGCAAGCGGCCGCCAAAGTCGGCTTGAGGCCGGGCTTGGATTACCGAACCATCCGGGTGCCCTATCGACCCGCCTTGGACGACTTGAAGGCGGGCCGGCTGGATGCCGTGCTGTTTCCGGAGCCTTTGGGCGCGCTGGCCGAGGATAGCGCGCTCGGGAAACCCATGGAGGCCGGCGGCGGATTGTTTGACGGCGCGTTGGGCGCCGTGCTTGTGGCGCGCAAGGATTACATCCGCGAGCATCCCGAAGCGGTCAACGAATGGCTTAAGAGCATCGCCGTGGCCTGCTCGTTTATCGAACTGGACATCCGCGAGAACGGCGCCCAGCAAACCGCCATTTTCCAATCCAAGTACATGTCCGTGCCCCGGGAAACGGCGGCGCGCATCCTGGCCCAACGGGCGGGGGGCCTGCGGTTTGAAGCAGCGGCGGCGGATCGCGCCCTGTTCGCAAGCTACCGCGATACCGCCTTGGCTCTGCATCTCATCACCCGTTCCATCGAATTAAACGACGTGCTGAATCTATCGATTATCGAAGCGGCGTTGTCGCCTTAACCGTAAACGAAGGGGGCTTATCATGCGCTTGAGCTTGCGGGCTCAACTGGTTCTAATGTCTTTCTTGCTGGTCTTCATGGCCGGGACGACCGTCACCATCTCGTCGATCGTATTGGTCAGCCGTTCCCGAAAAGAAATCCAGGGCACGCTGAAGAACAACCTGGAAGGGGTAAAAGAGCAAGTCGGAGGACAGGTTGGACAGATGTCGGCCGCCGCCGTGGCGGAAGTCGAAAAGGCCAGCGGCGTCGAGGCCGTCGGCCATATCCAGAAGATTGCCGAAGAGGCCCAGTCCGGGTTTAAAGACGTGGTGGGAGAATCCGTGGCCAAGGCCAGCGTGGAGATGGAAGCCACCATGGAGAAGCAGACCAAGGCCTTGTCCACGAATCTGGACGACATGCTGTCCCTCTCCACGGAAGCGGTCAATTCGCTCATCGAATTCGACACGCAATCTCAACGACTGCTGGGCAACACGACCGTCTTCAACGTGAGCGCCGTCAGCGCATTCGGATTGGATCAATTGCGGCAAGTGCAGGATCTGATGTCCGCATACGAGCAAAGCGCCGGCAAGGCCATTGCAGCCAACGAAGAGTCGCTGGATCTCATCATGATCGAGCTGGTCGAAAAAGCGGGGAATACAGGCACGAATCAGAGCTCCCTGCTGGATCTGGTCATGGAAAAAATCGATTCCTTCAAAGCAATCATGCAAGAGCGAAACGACACGCTGAACAAGGAATTGCAGAGCGGCTTCAAGCTGCAAGCGGATGTTCTGGCCGAAGGCTTTCGTCTGCTCCGCGAGAAGTCGGCCCAGGCCGTCAGCCTCGAATTGAACAATGTGGCGCTTCTTCAGGAAGAGAAAATGGCGGACATCATCAGCGAATTGCTGACCCGCCAGGAAGGGATCGTAAGCGAAGTGTCGACATCCAGCGGCAAATTAAAGAGCGCTATTATGCGGCTGCAAACCGATGTCCCCAAGGAAGTGGACCAACTGGGCGCCAAAGCTCAGGGCATTATTGCCGCCAAAGCCGGACAGGTGAGCCAGAACGTAAAGAACTCCCAGGAGCAAATCGAACGAGAGATGAACTCCAAAATGGAGACTTTCAACAACGATCTGGAGCAGGTCATGACCGTTTCCGTCACGGATGTGGGGCAAACGCTGAACAAGTCCCGCATCCGCAGCATTCAGTATAACATCGGCATCGGCCTGGTCTGCCTGCTGATTGGAATCGCCGCCAGTTTTATCTTCGCGACCAGGATTTCCGCGCCGTTGTTCCGGGTGATCCAGCGGTTGAAAGCCAGCGCAACCGAATCCAACGCCTCATCCAGGCAAATTTCCGAATCCAGCAAACAACTGGCGCAAGGCGCAAGCCAGCAGGCCTCCAACCTGGAGGAAACCTCCGCATCGCTCGAGGAAATGGCCTCCATGACCCGGCAGAATGCGGATAACGCCAGACAAGCGGACCTTTTGATGGGCCAGGTGAAAACGACGCTGAAGGAAGGCTCGGAATCGGTCAGCCAAATGACCAACGCCATCGATCAAATCAAGACGGCGTCCGGCGAAACCGCCAAGATCATCAAGACTATCGACGAAATCGCCTTTCAAACCAACCTGCTGGCCCTGAATGCCGCCGTGGAAGCCGCACGCGCCGGCGAAGCCGGCAAGGGTTTCGCCGTAGTGGCGGAAGAAGTGCGCAACCTGGCCAAACGAGCCGCCGATGCAGCGCGAACGACGGCCAATCTGATCGACAACGCCCAGAAGCATGCGGATTCCGGCGTTAGCGTGGCCGAAACGATGAACAAGGTGTTTGTCGGCATCCAAAACAGTTCCGAGAAAGTCGCTTCGCTGGTCAGCGAGATTGCCGCCGCCACCCGCGAGCAATCGCAGGGCATCGACCAGGTCAACAAAGCCGTCTCCGAGATGGACCACGTCGTCCAACAAAACGCCGCCAATGCCCAGGAGTCCGCCAGCGCCGCGGCTCAGATGAACTCCCAAGCCGATTCTTTAAATGCCGTCGTCGAAGAATTGATCGATAGCGTCAACGGGACGAAAGTCGGCGCACAAGCGGGAGCCGACAACCTATCCAAGCTGCCCGGCGCCCCAACGCGAAAGTCGCTTCCGGAAACACGGTCAGCATAAGAGACGAGATCGAAAAGGGAATGGGCCGTCGACCATTATTGGGCGGCCCCTTTCACGGCTTGCGCGAACACGCCGAACCATCCCTACGACAGCTTTTTCTGCACAGGGTTGACGTTCGCCTTTTTGCCGGACGCTTCCGGAGCAGGCAACCGGCCTGAAGCAACGGCCGCCGCACCGAGTTGCAGCTCGTTTCCATGCCCTTGAGCGCCGTTCCCTCCGACAATCCGCTTCAAATCCATGACCATCCCGGAGAGATCCTCCGATTGCGCCGACAACTCCGCGGCGGCGGCGGCCGATTCCTCGGCATTGGCGGCATTTTGCTGGACCACTTTATCCATCTCGGAAACCGCCGTGTTGATTTGATCGATGCCCAAGGCTTGCTCCTTGGATGCCGCCGTGATTTCGGCGATCAGCGAGGCCGTCTTGCTGGCGCTGTCCTGGATGGAAGCCAGATTTTTGGCCACGTCAACCGAAACCGACACGCCGGCGTCGGCGTTTTTCTTCGATTCGTCGATGAGGTTGGCGGTGTTCTTGGCCGCTTCCGCACTGCGCCGGGCGAGATTCCGGACTTCCTCGGCCACCACGGCAAAGCCCTTGCCGGCTTCGCCCGCCCGCGCGGCTTCCACGGCGGCATTCAGGGCCAGCAGGTTGGTTTGAAAGGCGATTTCGTCGATGGTCTTGATGATCTTGGCCGTTTCGTCCGAAGAATGCTTGATCTTCTCGATCGCTTCCGCCATGCGTTTCATGGCGCCCACCCCTTGTGCAGCCATGGAATGCGCATCGCGGGCGGCGGAGTCGGCATGCGCGGCCGTATCCGCATTCTGCCGGGTCATGGAAGCCATTTCCTCCAACGACGCCGAGGTCTCTTCCAGGCTGGAGGCTTGGAGACTTGCGCCCTCCGCCAACTGCTGGCTGGCCCCCGTCACCTGCGCAGAAGACCGCGTCATCTGCTCCGAATCATCCGTCAGTCCGGCAATCACCCGTCCGATCGGCTTGGTAATGCCCGTATAAACGACCAGCCCCAACGCGATCACAATGAGCACCAGACAGAGCACCAGAATGGACATGCTAACCCATAAAATGCGGGACATCGCTTTTTCGTAGACGACTCGAGCGCCGATCATGGTTTCGTCGATTTTTTTGGTACTGACGTTAACCACCTGTTTGAACCGGTCCTTGGCTAATTTAACATAGAGCATGCCGTAAAAATCGCCGACCTTCCAACTGGGATGAAACCGAATCATGTCGGCATCGACAAACAGCGGTTCATATAAAGCAAAGGCATCCTCTTCTTCGCGAAAAACCACATCCTTGCTTTCACGGCCCTCGTCCCACACATCCTGAGGCGCCTGCCGGCCTTCGGCGGACTGATCGGAGGATAACTCCACCTTGCCGCTAAGCCCATAAAACGAGAACTCCCGCATGTCTTTCAAGGCGTCCTGTTGCTTGGCGAGGTACATGAATTTGGCGGCTTCGCCGGGCTGCAAGGATTCTCCGGCCGCAATTTTGATTTCTTCGAGCAAATCTTTCGCCGCCTGCGTACTCATTTCCCGCATGCTGGTCGTCGTCATGTCCTGCACATTCGCCATGCCGCTTTGGAAATCGCTCATGACAAAGGTGAAACTGGTAGCGGTCAACCGATAGGTTACCCATTCCAATATCAACATGGATACGATAAACAAACCCGTCGTGACCAGGAATATTCGCCGACCCAAACTCATGACGCGCCTCCTTTGCGTTGGGCTTCTTCATACCCGACCGCATGCTGCTGTTCCCCTTTACGGTAGAATGGAAAAGCCTTGCTCTTGCCGAATTGCGGATGGCTGCAGCCGATGCACGGCGCCGAAGCCCGAATGCACCAATTCACGCCGCCATTCCATTGCCGTCGGGGACAGTCGGTATAACTCAACATGCCTAGACACCCCAACTTGAACAGGCAGCCTTCGGAATCGCCGAATTTCTCGGCGAACAAATGCTTGCTGTAATAGTGAAAACGCGGGCAATCGTCATGGGTCGAATGGGCAAAAAACATGTCCGGCGTCAGCAGTTCCTTATTCACGCCCGGATAACCCCGTCCGGCGAGATAAGCCAGCGTTCCGACCATCGAATCCGGATGGATCGGGCAACTCGGGCAATTCACGAGACGCTGCTCGGGGGACAGGCCGTTCTTGCGCATGAATTCCATGACGCTGATCGCCCCGGTCGGATTCCCTTCCGCCGCCGGGATGCCGCCATAGGTGGCGCAGGTTCCGGCGCCGACTACAAACTGCGCCTTGCGCAGCAAAGGCAGCAGGATCTCCGAAAAGGGCCTTCCGCCTATGATGCAAGCTTCCGGCATGGTCGACGGGATGGAGCCCTCCACCACCAGGATAAAGGGTTCGTTGCCCGCGGCCATATCGTCGACCACTTTCATGGCCACATGACCGGTGGCCGCCGACAGGGTCTGATGGAACACCAGGGAAACCAATTCGGTGACCACTTCCAGCACATAGGGATTGTCGGCATTCATCAGCGAAACCGAACACCCGCTGCAGGATTGCCCCTGCAACCAGACAATCCGGGGCAAGCCCTTGGACAGCTTTTCGAGCCCGGCGGCAAAGGCGTCCGCATAAAACCTTGAAAGCCCCGCCCCCGCCGCCAAAATGCCGCTGACCTTTAGGAAATCGCGCCGTGACAATTGTTTCATGAGAATACCCTTCGCATTTAGTGAACCGCACACGCCAGACACGGATCGAACGAACGAACCACCCGCGCCGCCTCCATGGGCTGTTCGGGATCGGCCACCACGACGCCTTCCAGCGCTTTCTCCACCGGTCCCGGCTGTCCTTTATCGTCCCGCGGCGAACAGTTCCAGGTGGTGGGAACGACGCACTGATACTGCGCAATGCGGTAGTTGTCGATCGTCAGCCAGTGCCCCAGCGCGCCCCGCGCGGCCTCCGTCAGGCCATATCCGGAGGCGCTTTTGGGAATGGCGAAATCCTGCGTGGGATTCGCGTTCATCTCGACCTCATCCAGCCAGCGGAACGTCTGTCGCAGGATAATTCTCAGTTCGACGGCCCGGGCCAGAATCCGCCCCAGCACGGAATTCAGTTTGCCGACCGGCAGGCCCAAGACCTTCAAAAGGGCGTCCACCTCCTCCTTAACAACGCTATTAGGCGAATGATAATCCACCAACACGCGGGCCAAGGGTCCGACCTCCATGGGAAGCCCCCTGTACCGGGGCGCCTTCAGCCATGAATAGGCGTTCGCCTTGCGCGGTTCAGGAAGAGTCTTCCCTTGGGACGGATGCAAACCGCTTCCGGAAGCAAACCGGGAATGCCCCACGTCCTCGGAAATGGCCTTTACATCCAGCGGCTCGAATTTGCCGCCGATCAAGGCGCCGGGCGAAAACAACGTACGCCCGCTGTCGTCGTTCTCGAAGACGCCATACGACAGCATATTCCCATAGCCGCCGCCCACATCCCAATACTGCGGGAAGGCCTGAGCCGCCGTGACGATGTCGGGCAAATAGACCTGCTCGACAAAGCGCTGCACGTGTTTAAGCCGGGAGAGGTAGGTCAAGTAGCGTTCTTCGGTCGGACGCTGGGTCACGCCGCCGGGCACCAGGGCCGTGCTGTGCGGAAGCCGGGCGCCGAATACCGCGCACATCTCGTGCGCCACGCGGCGGATATCCAACGCCTCGGCGTAGTGGGCAATCAAGGCGCAGTTGGTGTCCACATCCTTGATGTAGTAGTCGCCCTCGTAGCGGGGAAGAAACGGGGCGGCCGGAAAGGCTTCCGTACCCGCTTTTGCCCGTGCCAGCGCAGCTTCCGCCCAGCTTTTAATGGATAGCAGCGCGCGGTCCTTGCCGGTGTAGCTTACAATGGCCGTGATATCCACAAAATCCACGGCGCTCAGGTGGTAGAAATGCAGCAAATGCGAATGGGCGTATTCCGCCGCCAGCATCAGGTTCTGCAACAGTCGTCCATTGCCCTTGATTTTAATGCCGTAGGCCATTTCCTGGGCCCGGCAGGATGCAATGCCATGCTCGATCGAACAGACCCCGCATATGCGTTGAGTAATTTGCTGCGCATCGAGAGGATCTCTTCCTTCCAGGATCTTTTCGAAGCCGCGAAACATCTCGCCTTCACAACGAGCTTCTTTGATGCGGTAAGCCGTTTTCCCCTCTCCGGACGTCATCGACTCGGTTTCGGTGTGAATGGCCAAATGTCCTTCAATTCGGGTCAAAGGACTCACGGCAATGGACTTTTCCATACCCCCTCCAAGTTTAGCGATGCTTGCTGTCTATGTAAGAATTATTCTTATCCATATCTAAAGATTTAGCTGCTGTAAAGTTAATTAACCCCGTCACGCCAAATACGATAGACCTCAGCTTCCAGGCCACTGCGCCAGCCCCGCATACTCGACGGCTTTTTTAATCAGCTCGGCGGAGTTTCGCAGCTTCAACTTGGTTTTGATGTTCTGCCGATGGACGTCGACGGTTTTCCTGCTAATCCCCAAATGAGCGGCGATATCATGGGATTTTTTCCCCCGCCCCACCAGTTCGAAAACCTCCAATTCCCGCGCCGTCAACACATCGGCGATGGACGTGGAGGCCGATTTCCCATCCACCGCCTTCAACAGGAGTTGCTCGTTGATCTCGTCGCTGAGATAGATTTTACCGCGGGAAACGCAACGAAGTCCCTCGATCAAGCGGGCCGGATTGTCCGTCTTCATGACATACCCGCGCGCCCCCAGCTTCAAAGATCGCTCGGCATGCAGGGATTCCTCATGCATGGACAAGACCAAGATCGGCAAGGAGGGATAAATCTCCGCCAGCTTTTTGATCAGGCTGTATCCGCTGGAATTCTTCAAGGAAAGGTCCACGACGACCACATCCGGAGTCTTTTGATCGACCAGACGAAGAGCCTCCTCTTCATCCTCGGCTTGCCCACAAGTCAGCAAGTCCTTGTGCTGATTGATGAAATTCTCGATGCCTTGGCGAACCAAGGGATGGTCGTCTACGATTAGGATTTTGATGCGTTTCCCTGGCGCCCGCTTCGCTTTCTGCATGACATAAGCTCCGAGTTATCCACATCCAGCCTCCGTCGTCGGAATCGCCGCCCGCCCCAACTTTCGCTCACTCCTTACGGAGCGTCGCCTTCCACACAGAGACTCTGAAAGACTTGTATTTTGTCATAAGCCCTCCGAAGTGCAAGAAAAGCTTGGCGTATTCGCGCATTGGAAATTTCTACCCGCTTCCGAATGCGGCTCCTACGGGACGCCATCGCCAACAACGCCCCGGAAGCTTAGACAGGAAGGAACATACGGGACGCCCTTGCATTTGTTTACCATAACCGCAGGAGTTCTTCGCCTCAAGAGCCCGGCATTTCGAAGTCGCACACCAAGGGGAGATGATCGGACAACGTAACCTGGGGCGCCTGGAAGCCGGTGACTTTGATGCCGGGGCTGCACAGGATGAAATCCAGTTGCCGTGTGGGATTCCAGCTCGGAAACGTTCGCAGGCCCTCGACGTTGGCATTCAACAAGCCGGTCGCGGCCAGAAAAAGCTGCAGTTCGCGATCGCCCCACAGCACGTTGAAATCGCCCGCAACAATACAGGGCTTTTTCACCGCCTTCACCAGGGAATGCAAATCGCGCAACTGGTACTGCCGGTGCCGGAATTTCAGCGACAGATGCACCAGGAAAATGGACAGGTTCTCCAGCTCCAACTCGATCACCAGGCGTTTGACGCCGCTGTCGAAGTAATGAAACCGCTCGGTCTGGATCTTATCGCTGGTCAAAAAGGCATTCACCTGCTTGTTGAAGAGCGGCAACTTGCGGGCCACCGAGGTTTCGCCGTATTTGCTGTTGAACGAATGATAATGGCCCAACGCCCGGGCAATAATCTCGGCCTGATTGAGCTTGGCGGAACGATACGAACCGCTGTCGACCTCAACCAGCCCGACAATGTCCGGGTGATGCGACCAGATGAAATCGATGATGCGGTCCAGGTTTTGCGACGTCGGCCGCAAATATCCGCCGAAGGGAAACGGGAAATGAAATCCACGGCCCGTCCCGGCGCAGTACCGCACGTTATATAAAAGAAATCTCATGAAACAATAATCTACCCATAAATGTCGTAACGGACAATGTCGAAGCCGCCCATCCGTCATGGCGCCGAGCCTGCTTTAATGTTTGTGACCGGAGAAATCGCATGAATATACCGCAAAACACGGCCGTGGATAAAACGAATGGCTTGTATTCGATCGATTCCATCTTGAAGCCGAGAATCGAACGGGCAAAGCTCGAGGAGGCCGCGCAGGAACGGGCTCCGGAAAGCTTGGAGCAGACGGTAAACGCATCGACGACGGCAGCCTCCGATTCGCTTCCGGCCTTGGGCCGTTTCATCAATGTCTGGGCGTGAGTTGTCTTCAGGAACCGGGCTTGACCGGCCAGCCGGTGGATAAGGAGCCGCTGACGATTTCCTGCCGGATGAGTTCGACATCCTTTTTAATCTGCTCCGGAATTTCATGCTCGAAAGCGTGATAGGGCGCCAGGCCAACGCCTTGGTTTTCCAAGGTTCCCAGATAGGACGAACCGCCCTTGAAGGTCCCCTGGCGGGCCGCTTGAACCACTGCATAAACGGCGTTGTCCATCCTCTTCAAACAGGACGTTAGTAGCATGGCCTGTTCATCCACCAGCGAGTAATACTGATCCACATCCACGCCAATGCCCCATTTCCCCTTCTCGCGGGCGGCGGCCAAGGCGCCATTGCCGGTTTTACTGCCGACGCCGAAAATGACATCCACGCCTTTTTCCAAAAGAGCCTTCGCCAACACCCGGCCCTTGGAGGCTGAATTGAAGGTGTCGGAATATTCCCCCAAGACGGCGACCTGCTTGCCGTACTTCCGGTTGTAGTATTCAACCCCGGCTTGATAGGGCGCCGTAAACTGCTCGACGATCTCCGTTCGAACGCCTCCGACGAACCCCACCTGGGGATCGTCGGGATCCTTCAAATCCGCCCAGGCCGCCGCCAGGAAACCCGCCGGAAAAGCGCACTGATCCACGGCAAATTCCAGGCTCATCACATTGGGCAAGGGCTTTTCGTAATGGCCGTCCACAATGGCAAACCACGTGTTGGTATATTTCCCGGCCATGACGGCCAAATCGTCCTGCATCCGGTACCCCACCCCGACAATCAATCGATAATTCTTTTCGGACAGCTCGGTTAACTTGTCCTGATAATCTTTGGGACTGAATCCTTCGCGAAAATAGCCGAAGACCTTGAATTCCTGCATGGCGCGCGAAAGGCCCTCCTTGCAGTTTTCGTTGAAGCCGGCATCGTCGAATGGCCCGCCGTCGGATACCATCCCGACCTTCAGCCGCTCCTCGGCGCCGGCCAGCGCCACCCCGCCTACCAACGCGCAGCCCACCAGCCAGCTCACGATCTTGTTTGTTTTTTTCACTCGGGCTTCCCTTTCTTCATGCTGGCCGGGCTTGCAGCGCGCGCCAGACTTTTTCGGGCGTGAAGGGCGTCTCGAACAACCGGGCGCCGGTCGCATTGTATATGGCATTGGCGATCGAGGGCATCGCTCCGTTGATGCAAATTTCCGAGACGCTCTTGGCGCCGTACGGGCCGGTCTCCTCGTAACTGGGTACGAGGATGGCCTTGATCGGCGGCTTATCCCGCATGGAAAAGATGTGATAATCCTTGAGGCTGGCGTTCGTCATACGGCCCTTGGCGTTGAAAAGATATTCCTCCGTCAACGCGTAGCTGATCCCGTTGAGCACGCCGCCTTCGGTCTGCCCTTCGGCCAGCTTCGGATTGATCGCCGTGCCGCAGTCGACCGCCGCGACGTAACGAAGCACCTTCACTTTGCCGGTCAAGGTATCGACTTCCACCTCGACAAAATGCGCCGAAAACGGCGGCGGCGATTTGTGCGTGATGTGCGAAGCGGTATCCATGATCTGGAATTGGTTTTTCTGATACAACGAATAGAGGGATACATCCGTGAACGATATGTCGCCGCCGTCGCGGCTGACCACATGCCCGTCGCGAACTTCAAGGTCCCCCACCGGCTTCTCCATCATCTCGGCGGCGGTGTTGAGAATCTGAGTTTTCACTTTTTCGGCAACCTTGCGGACCGCCTCGCCGCTGAGGTAGGTGGTGCTGGAGGCGTAGGCCCCCACGTCAAAAGGCGTCATGTCGGTATCCGACGAATACACGATGATCTTGTCGATCGTCGTGCCCAGCGCCTCGGCGGCGATCTGTCCCAGCACCGTATCGCTGCCGGTGCCCAGGTCCGTGGCGCCCACCATCAGGTTGAAGGAACCGTCTTCGTTCATCTTGAGGGAGGCGGCCCCCATGTCGATCTCAGGCACGCTGGAGCCTTGCATCAGGCAGGCCATGCCGATGCCGCGCCGGAAGCGGCCGGTCTTATCTCTCCAATCGCCGCGCTGGTCCCAACCGATTTCCTTCGCGCCGCGCCGGATGCATTCGTCGAGCTCGCAGCTCCCGATGGTCATCGGGACGCCTTTCTTGCCCTCGCCTAACGCCTCGAACACGGGAGAGCCCTCGCCGGAGCGGATATGATTCATCTGCCGGAATTTCAACGGGTCCATGCCGATGGCCTCGGCCATTTCGTCCATGAGACTTTCCACGGCAAAAAACGCCTGCGTAGCGCCGAAGCCGCGGTAGGCCCCGCCCACCGGCAGGTTGGTGTAAACGACCTTGCCGGTGAAATGGACGTGATCGGCATGATACAACGGCAACACCTTGCTGCCGCAGCAGCCGATGACGGTCAGGCCATGCCCGCCGTAGGCGCCCGTGTTCGACAAGGCGTCCATGCCGAAGGCCGTCAAATGCCCGTCCTTCTTGACGCCCATGCGGATGCGGAACCGGATGGGATGCCGCGTGCGACCGGTCATGAAATTTTCCTCGCGCGTGAATTCCCAGAAGACGGGCCGCCGGGTCCGCTGGGTCATCAACGCCACGACATCTTCCAAAAGCATTTCCTGCTTGCTGCCGAAACCGCCGCCGATGCGCGGCTTGATGACGCGAATCTGTCCGACCGGAATCTGCAGGCACTGGGCCACGATGCGCCGGCAATGGAACGGCACCTGCGTGCTGGTGACAATGACAATCCGGCCGCGCGAATCGATGTAGGCGTAGGAGACGTAGGTCTCCATCGGCGTGTGCTGGGCGTACTGCGTTTCGTACGACCGGTCGAACATGAAATCGGCCTCCTTCAAGCCCTTCTCGAGGTCGCCGATATCCATGCCGATGTTCGCCACGATATTTTTCTTCGGCTCGTAAGGAACGGGGATCGGGATGGTCGCATCCGGTTCGTCGTGAACGATCGGCGCTCCGTCGGCCAGCGCCTCGTCGATCGACAGGACCGGTTGAAGGACCTTGTAGTCCACCTTGATGGCCTTCACCGCCGCTTCGGCTTGCTCCGGCGTTTCGGCGGCGACGGCGGCGACGCGGTCGCCGACAAAGCGCACCTTCTTGTCGAACATGAAGGTATCGTACGGCGACGGCTCGGGATAGCCCTGTCCCGCCGTGCAATGGGCCACGCGCGGAACGTTGCCGTAATACAGCACCGCTTTCACGCCCGGCATTTTTTCGGCCGCGGAAATGTCGATGGCTTTGATCTGCGCGTGCGCGTGCGGGCTCCACAGCATTTTCACATACAGCGCATCGGCCGCCTTGTAGTCGGCAACAAAGGACGGCTTGCCGAGCGCCAGGGAGAGGGCATCGATTTTTCTAACCGACTTATTGACGACTTTGAAATCCTTGGCGTTCACCGGGCGCCTCCCTTCGCGTTACGGGCGATCACCTTGTGCAGGGCGGCCTCGATTTTTTCGTAGCCGGTGCAGCGGCAGAGATTGCCATCCATGTGCATTTTGATGTCTTCGTCGGACGGGGTCGGATTCTCGTCGAGCAAGGCTTTGGCCGAAAGGATCATGCCCGGAATGCAGAAGCCGCATTGCACCGCCCCCTCCTCCACCAACGCGGTCTGGAACGGATGCGGACGGTCGAAATCGCCCACGGCCTCGATCGTCGTAACCTCGCGGCCAGCGGCCTGAAATGCGTACAGGATGCAGGCATAGACCGCCTGGCCGTCCAGCAAGACCGTACAGGCGCCGCAAGTGGCTTCGCCGCAGCCGTGCTTGGGGCCTTTGACGCCTTCGCGCCGCAGAACGGTCAGCAACTTCTCGTTGGCGGACGCCTGGAATTCTTTCGGTTCGCCGTTCAGGAGGAAGCGGATTTTCTGTTGGTCGCTCATACCCCTTCTCCTTTCGCCTGCTGCAAGGCTTCGATCAGCACGTCGGCCACCGTCACTCGGGCCAACTGCGCGGCATATTCGTCGCTCATGCCTTCTTTTCCTTTCCAGGAAATACCCCGGATGCCTTCGGCCACCGCGGCTCCGACCTCGCCGATGTCGGCCGGCTGGCCTATCAAAGCCGCTTCCACATTCGTCAATCGGCGCGGGAAAGGAATGCCGGCCCCGGCGGCCAGGCGCACAGCGCGGATCTTGCCGCCCTTTACGGTCACCACGGCGGCTGCGGTCATCATGCTGAAGGCCGCGTTCACGCGGTTTTCCTTGCGATAGCCGAAGCCCTGCCCTTTTTTCAGGGCGGGCGCCGTGATCTTCGTCAACAAGTCGCCGGTCTTGAAAAGATTCGCCGGTTGGGTTTTGAAAAACCCATCCGCATCGATCGTCCAGGGCTTATTTCCTTCGACGAGAAACGAGGCGTCCAGCGCCAGCAGCGCCACCGGAAGATCGGCCCACGGAAAGACGCGGACGATGTTCCCGCCCACGGTGGAAATATTGCGGACTTGTTGAGTGGAGACGCGGCCGGCCACGCGATTCAACACCCAGCCGGCGCCTTTATATTTCATCAGCCCGGCCAGCGTCGTCGTGGCGCCGATCTCGAAGAATCCGCCCTTTTTCTTGATGCCCGAGAGGCCCAGGCGCGTGATGTCGACGGCCGTTTTTTCCATGCTCCCATAAAAATGCAAGGCCGTGGCGCCCGCCACCGCCATGCCTTTCTCGCCTAATTTCTTCAAGACCATCCGGGCCTCCCGGAGGCTTCCGGGAATGACGAATTCACGCACGTTCATAATCGCTCCTTGGCTAACGGTAAGACACGCCCAATTTCTTTTCGGCGGCTGACAGCATCGCATCGGAAATACGGTTGGCATCCGCGAAGAGCTTCTCCTCGTCGAGGCCCGTCAAACGGCCCCGCTCCACAACCACGCGCCCCGCCGCCACGGTATATTCCGCCCGCGGCCCGCTGCCGCAGAACAAAAGAGCCGAAGCCGGGTCCGCCATCGCGCCGGCAAACTCGATCCGATCGAGCCGGAAAAGGGCCAGATCCGCCGCCGCACCCGGCTGCAACCGCCCGATTTCCGGTTGCCCGAGAATGCGGGCGCCGCCCACCGTCGCCAGTTCCAGCACCTTCTGCGGCGGCATGGCTTCGACGCCCGTGCCAACCCGATGCACCAGCAACGCAAGCTGCATCTCGCGGACAAAATTCGACGAATCGTTGCTGGCGCTGCCGTCCACCGCCAGCCCCACGCGCACGCCGGCCGCCATCAACTGCGGAACCTTGCAGATGCCCGAGCCCAGCCGGAGGTTGGACGCCGGACAATGCGCCACGCCGGTCTGCGTGGCCGCCAGCCGGCGGATTTCTTCGTCGTTGAAGTAGATGCCGTGCGCATACCACACATCCGGCCCCACCCAGCCGGTTTTCTCCATATAATCGAGCGGGCGCAGACCGAGCGTTTGCAGGCAAAAATCCTCTTCGTCCTTCGTCTCGCACAGGTGCGTGTGCAGGAAGACCTTTTTCTCGCGCGCATACACGGCCGTCTCCGCGAGCAGCTCGGTCGTCACCGAAAACGGCGAGCAGGGCGCCAGGACGATCCGGCACATGGAAAAGGGATTCGGGTCGTGATACTTCGCGATGAGCCGGTCGCAGTCCTTCAGGATTTGCTCCGGGGTCTGCACGACGTCGTCCGGCGGCAGGCCTCCGGCGGAGCGCCCGCGGCTCATGCTGCCGCGCGTCGGATGAAACCGCATGCCCAGCTCGCGCGCCGTGTCGATTTCAATGTCGAGAAACTCCTGCGGGGCGCTCTGCGGAAAGACGTAGAAATGGTCCGTGGTGGTCGTGCACCCCGAGAGCAGCAGTTCGCCCAACCCCACCCGCGTGCTGACCTCGACCGCCTCGGGGCCCAGCTCGCGCCAGACTTCGTACAGACCCACCAGCCAATCGAATAGCTTGGCGTTTTGCACCTTCGGGATGTTGCGCGTCAGGGTTTGATACAAATGATGATGCGTGTTTACAAAACCCGGGTAGGCCACGCAACCGGCGCCGTCGATCGTCCGATCGGGCTTCCGGTCAAAAGGAAAACGGATGGGACCATGCGTTTGGATGGCGGCCACTTTTCCGTCTTCGATCAAGACATCGACATCGTGGAGCGGCTTTTCGCCCTCAACCATCGTGACCAGCGTATGGATATTCCTGATTAACAGTCGCCCCACTTGGACCTCCGCCAGCAAAACATCAGCAACAGCATACCGGCCCGGTCCCCCTTCTGTAAAGTCGCAACAACTATTTGAAAAAATGCCTGATCCCCAATCTGCTCAATCCCCTTGCTCATCCGTTTCGATTCCCCATGATCCTGCGGTCGCGACAGAGCGCGACCTATACACATCAAAGAACGCAGGCCTATCCCGCAACGGCGACGATCAAACCCTCTCTTCGCCTTTTGGAGGGCTCCGCTCCATCGGAACCGCTTTCCGTCTCAAGGAGCAACCTCTGCTAATTCTTGAATAACGGCAAAGAGCGGCTCCATGTTGCAGAAGCGCCCGCCTGCTTCATCACACTCTCGCCAGAATCCACAGGAAGAGTACCGCATAGGACGCCAGCGCGATCGGAATGCCGTAACGCGCAAACTCCCGAAACGAGATTTGTATCCCATGATCCTGCGCGCTCTTCACTACAATGATGTTGGCCACGCTGCCGATCATCAGGAGATTGCCCCCGAACGTGTTGGCCAAGGCCAATAGATAACCCGTCACCGGGTCCGTCAGATCGACAAAATGCACCAGCAGCATTACGGCGGCCGAATTATTGATTAAATTGCTGAGCGCGCCCGTGGCCAGGGTGAGCACAAACGGATTTTCGAGGTGGACGCCATGCCGTTGCAGCCACTGCAGTCCATCCTGGGCCAGCCCCGTGTTCTCGAACGAGCCGACAATCACGAACAGCCCGATGAACATCAACAGGACCTCCCACTCGATCAACGACAGGATGCGCTTGCTCGTGAGTTTCTTGCTGATCAGCAGCAAAGCCCCGCCGGCCAGGGTCACAATCGACCGATGATACGACGTGAAATACAGGGCTACCACCACCCCCGTGACGAACAGACCCTTGAGGATCTGATTGCGGTCGGCGAGCACCACTTCGCCGCACAAAGGAATTTCCCAATCGCCCGGCATCGCCAGCTTCTTCCGGCACATTCCCCAAATCAATCCATACGCCAGGAGCATGGACACCGCCACCGGCGGCAGCGCAAAGGCCATGTAATGCGCAAACCCCAGGTGCGCGATCTGGCCGATCAACACATTCTGCGCATTGCCGATCACCGTCGCCGCGCATCCGATGTTGCTGGAAATGGCCAGCGCAATCAAAAAGGGAACCGGGTTGATTCGTTTGGCAGTCAGCGCCGCAATAACCACCGGCGTGAACGCCGCGCACACAATGTCGTTGTTCAAAAACGCCGACAGCACCCCGGAGGCCGTCATCAGCAGGAGTAGAAAGGCCGCCGGACGGTGCAAATAGCTCGAAATCCATATCGCCACCCACCCATAAAAACCCGCCAACCGCAACTGCGCCGAGATCAAAAACAGGCCAAACAGCATCAAAATCGAAGGATAATTGACGAATTGAACCGCCGCGTCCAGGGAAACAGCCCCCACCGCCAGCATCGCAATGGCGCCGATCAACGTAATGCCGGTGCGCCCCAAACCGGTTCCCCGCACATGCCCGGCGGCAATCCCGGCATACGTCAAAAGGAAAATGGCCGCCGTCAAATCGATCCGCCAATCGAACAAATGCACGATCATGATTCTGCCTCCGCGGGTGTATATACCCAGGTTGGATACGTGTGGATATCGCTCCGGCAACACAATCCAAAAGAGTCCAAGGTCCAAAAAAGTCCAAAGTCCAAAGTCCAAGAAGTCCAAAGTCGAAAGACGAAGAATGAACAGTTTCAGACTTTGGACTTCATTGGACTTTGGACTCTTGTGTACTATCGCCGTCGATGCAGAAAAAACGGATTGCAGAGAACGCCAACACCCGGTAATTTAGGGCCGTCATTCGAGCAGATTCCCTAAACGGAGGGGTGGCTGAGTGGTTGAAGGCACTCGACTCGAAATCGAACGACCGCCCATAAAGTGGTCCGTGGGTTCAAATCCCACCCCCTCCGCCAGTCTTCGCTCCGCAACGTAGTGGAGGAGCGAAGACTGCCCGGCGTAGTTGAGCGTAGCGAAACGTAGCGAAACGTAGACGGGCTTCCGGGCCTTTCGCGGAGCTTCGCCAACCGCGAACGCGCCCTGGAATTTGAAAGGTATCTTAAAACCCATTCCGGCCGAGCTTTCCTCGCCAAAAGATTGTGAACTTACAGACGAAGCCCCCCAGCCTCCACGAACGCGCCCCCAAATCTGCCCACGAAATACGCGAAAAAGCGCGAAAAAACTACTCAAGCCCTATTTTTCAGGCATTTTTCGCGTTTTTTCGCGTATTTCGCGGGCTATTTCTTCGTACAATGCCTTAAAACCCATGCTTTTTGCGACTTTTGCGCCTTTTCGCGGCTAAAATCACCGGCCTGAGGGCAGGCCGGCTCCAAGAGCGTTCAGCTCAAACTTTCCGCGCTGTAGCGGGCGATCAGGCCGGTGCGGACGGCGTGGCGGTACATGCGAGCGAAGAAGGCGTAGGCGATGAGGATGTGTAGAAAGGCCAGTCCGATGCTCCACAGCAACAAGCTGACGGCGACGGGTTGGCCTGCGAGAATCGAGCGCATGGCTTCGAAGACATAGGCCGGCGGGAGCAGGTGCGAGAAGTATTGCATCCAGTGCGGCAGCGTGGCGATCGGGTAGAACACGCCCGCAAAGGGCGAGATGATGGCGGGAATGGGCCACACGAACCATTCCGAGGCCGGACCCAACCGCAGCACCATGCCGGCCGCGACAATGCCCAGGGAAATGCCAAACAGGAAGAGCACCAGCAGAAATGGAATCAGCAAGAGACCATACGAGAAGAACGAAAGGTCAAACACGACCATCGTCAACCCCAGCATAACAACCAATCCGATGGAGCTGGTGGCGATGCTCGAGAGCACGAGGCCGCCTACGTATTCCGAAATCGAAAGCGGCGTCGCGAAAATGTTTAGAAAATTCCGCGACCAGACGTCTTCGAAGAACGACATGGTCACGCCTTGCATGACCCGGATGAAGAAGTCCCAGAGCAACACGGCTCCGAGAAATACCGGAACAAAGTTGAGCGAGGAGGCCGCCACCGTATTGAGATACTTGGTGATGAAGCCCCACAGCACCATGTCGATGGCCACCCACACGAACAACGGCAGGACGCGCGCGAAACTTCCCCGCATGAGGTACGCCTGCCGCAGTACGATGGCATAAAGACGATTAAAGCGCATACGACCTATTATCCCTCCAACGTCAGCGGCTCGCGAGCCACGGCAATAAATAGTTCTTCGAGGGTTTCTTTTCCGTACTCCTGAGGCAGGCGCTTGGGATCTCCTTCGAGTAAAATCTTTCCATGGGACAGGAACAGCACGCGATCGCACACCTCTCCCACCTCAAACATGTTGTGCGAAGTCCACAAGACGCCGCAGGAGTCTTCGGCGACAAAGGCCTTGATCTTGGCGCGGATATCCCGCGCCGACGAAGGATCCAGCGAGGCCGTCGGCTCATCCAGCAGCAAAAGACTCGGACGATTGAGCATGGCCTTGGCCAGACCCACGCGCGTTTGCTCGCCTGAGGAAAGCGCGCCGCATTTCGTGTTGCGGAAAGCAACCAGATCGAACTGCCGGAGGAGCCGTTCGATTCGGGCGGCCAGATCCTTCACATCGTAGAGCAGGCCAAAGACGCGCAGGTTCTGGTAAACGGTCAAATTGCCCGGCAACGGGGCGTAGACCGCCGCAAAGTTTGTGCGTTCGAGTGCGCGCGAGCGATGCGCGACCATGTCGAGGCCTTCAATGCGAATCGAGCCCGATGTCGGTTCCAGCACGCCGAGAATCATGCTGATGGTGGTGGTCTTTCCCGCGCCGTTGGGTCCCAACAGCCCGACAATTTCATTCGAACGCACCTCAAAGGAAACGTCGTTCACCGCCATGACGTTGCGATACTGTTTGCACAGCTTCGAAACACCCAGCGCGCTCGATCCGGATTTTTCTTCCGAACGTATGTTTTCCTTGAACGTCATAAGGCCGCCTCTCAGACCTCAGCATAATCCCAATCCTTCATGCCGTCTGGTGGATTATGAATCGGAGCTTGCAGAAGTCCTATGGCAAAAAGCCGATTCGCTCCCTTCACGTCAGACGGATGACGCCCATCTGGCGCTTAATGGCCTCTTGAGACGCACGCCCCCCCCTGATCGCGACCTGGGTTCACCGGACGCTTAACGGCCTTCCACTTCAATCTCATGCGAAGCGCATTCAAGGGCGTTCTTTGAGGAATAACCCCATCATGTTGCAGTCTGCCTACAACAATTCCTCCGTGTATGCCAAGCTCTTGGGCAAAAGCTCGAATCGCGGAAGCCGTATGCACAGGTGCAGCGACAAAGTCATCGTGTCGAGTCCGGGGGATTAAGTTGTCGGTCGCAAACTGGCTTGCCTCATCCTCCTGCTTCCCAACCTCTGGATCACTATTCCCATCTTCGATAAACGTTGCTCGTTTATCATGTAATAAGATATGAGCCAGTTCGTGAAACAGGCTGAACCAGAAGATATCCGCCCAACTGCCCCGAATACTCATCATTAGGACGGCTTTATCCTTAAGCCAAAATGTCGCCCCATGCGCATACGTCTTGGGCAAATGAGGCAAGATGACCAAAGCCACTCCGCATTCGGCCAACAAACTCTTCAGCGCCGGCTCGAAAGTTTCCGGAGGTTCATTAGTCAGTCGGCGAATCTCTTCCAGCGCATGCTCCAAGCCCTCCTTGGAATAAGGCTTTGCAGCCATCCCGCTGGCCTTGAGTTCTCCACACCGCAACCATGCCGCCAGCGCATAAGGCGAAGCTTTCCGTTTCTCCGCAACCCGAAAAGCGGGTCTGTACGCTTTTACCTGCTGAAGATTCTCCAACGCCGCCACACCAAAAAACTTCTTCAATTCATCAATCTTCTCCGCCCCGTCACGAACGGCCCGAACCACGCCCATTTTGACCAGATGCGAATAGGATATCTCCTCCAACAACCCGGTTTCTCCAGCTGCTTGCCGAGCTTCCTTTGCGCGTGCTCGTACAAGTTGATATTCAGACTCCATACCGGTCCATATATGCGCCGGAACCCCCAAAACCTGCTCCAATTGAATGGCCGTTTCGGGCGTGATCGCCTTCGATCCCTTGATGATCTCGTTAAGGGCCTGCTCAGGACGGCCCATTCGTCGCGACAGCTCGGCCTGACTAATTTGCCGGGCGGCCAGGACCTCCGCCAGATACTCTCCCGGCGGAATAGCCACATCCGAATGATATACTTGATTAGTCATCATAGTGAAGATAGCCATTCTTAAGCTTATTGGTTTTAAACGCGATATCCAAAGACGCCCTCCGTTTTGCATCGCACCGCATTCACCTATAGGATGAATACGCTTGGATTAACCTAGACCGTCCCCTTGTTGTCGTCAACATGCTTATTCACCCTATAGGTGAATGAATCGTTGCACTGCGATCAAGTAAGGGCGGTTACGACCCAGCCCTCATTAGTTGTGAAGCACCTGAAAAGCACACGCTGGGGGGCTGATTTTTGCGCCTTTTCGCGGCTAAATCACCGGCCTGAGGGCAGGCCGGCTCCAAGAGCGTTCAGCTTGCACAACCTCGAAACACCCAGAGCGCGATCGATCCTGATTTCTCCCCTAAACGCAGGAGACTCCTGATCGTTACAGTTAAGAGAACGGAGTGACGCGACAAACTACGTGCGATGAACGAACGCTTCATTTTAAAACGCTCCGTCGCACACATCGTTTTTTCCGGTTGCGACGGAGCGCAACCCTCCATAAGAAATGACCGTGTTTTGGCCGGGTTTGGGCGTTTTTTCGCTTGTCGTTCCGGCGGCGGATGGATATAGTTAGCCTCTGAAGACACGTATCTTACGAATCATATTTTTCCACTACTTTCAAGGAGTCGTCATGAGGTTGTACCGCGGCGGTCTGAAGCGAAGTTTTTTCACGGCATCGTTGATCGCACTGACGTCCATCGTTCTGACGCAGCCTAGTCACGCGGGGAACACCTACAGCGGAGGGCTCTCCAACCGATTCTACCGCTGGACCCGGCCGGAGTCCGTGAGCAGCCTGTCTTCGGTTGCCCCCTATTTCCACACCATCAAGTTCAACGCCGGGAGCGCCATGGGGGCGGTCACCGTGACCGCAAGCAGCCCTACGTTCACCCCCCAGCTTTTTCTTTACCAGAACAGTTCCTTCGACCCCTACAATCCGTTGGCGAATCTTTACGCCATGGGCAGCGGGTCGGTCACGGCTCCCAACTTCGCCCACGGGATAGCGATCGACCACCTGCTCGTCGTCAGCGGATTCAACGACAACGATGCGGGCGGCTACAACGTAACGATCACGGGACCGGGCACGATGACGGTCAACACCAACTACGACCCCACGCTCTCGATCATGAGACACCCGGAGGACCCCAGCATCATGGCGGGTCAGACCGCTATCATGAGGGTCTGGGCCTCCGGCCGGCAGCCGCACGCGTTCCAGTGGTATCGCGGACCGAGACCCGCCAATACGAACGCCATCGATCCCGCGATGGCAATCGGCGGCGCGACGAACGCGGTCTACACCACGCCGGCGTTGATGGGCAGCACGAGTTACTGGGTGCTGGTCAGCGGGATCGGCACGAACAAGCGCAGTTCGCAGGCCGACGTGACGGTATCCATCGCCCCCGCCGCCTTCAGCAACTCGCTGACAACGCAGCACGATACCTGGCGCCGCATGAGTTCGCTCGGCGTGGACAGCGGACAGGTCCCGTACTTCGAGGTGTGGCCGTTCCGCGCGTCGGTGGCCGGCGATTACACCTTTACGCTCAACACCCCGAGCTTCCCGGGCGCGATGAACATCTATGGTCCGAAGTTCCTCCCCGCCACGCCCGCGGTGAACTTCGTGGATGCAACGGTCGCCGGCGGCTCCGGGTTGAGGCAATGGACCATTTCTCTTCCCTCGGGCGATTACGAACTCGTGGTCAGCAGCGCGTCGAGCGGACAAGTCGGCTCCTATACCGGGCAAATCACCGGCGCAAGCGCGGTGATCATGCTGCCCAGGCCAACCGTACCCGTCTTTCTAAGCACGCCCGGGAACCGCACTACGTTGACGAATACCAGCGTCACGCTCAGCTTCAGCGTGGAGGGCGCGATCCCGCGCGCGTACCAGTGGTATCGCGGCGAGCCGCCGAACGTCTCGCAGCCGATCGTCAACGCCACGAACAAATCCTACACAACGCCGCTGCTGACTTCCGTCACCAACTACGATTACTGGGCGCGCGTCAACAATTCCTACGGCGCGGCCACGACGGACACCGTGCGGGTGCGGGTGGTGACCGGCTCGTCGACGTTCGGCGGAGTTCTGCGGCCGGGCAACAAGCGGTGGCAGCGGTCCAACGGGTCGGGCGGCATGGTGGCGGCGCAGACCTACTACAAGACGATGGCCTTCGAAGCGCCGATCATCGGAACCTACACGGTCAAGCTGACGACAGCAGGCTTCAGCGGAACGGTCAGCCTGTACAATCAGATCTTTAACCCGGCAAATCCCAACCTGAACCACACCGGCACCTTCGAAACCGGGAACCCGGTGATCGGCACGGTAAACGTATCGTTCCCGGCCATGTACTGGATCGTGATGAGCACGGCGAACCAAGGCGCAACAGGGTCCTACACGGTTGCGGTCAGCGGCCCGACCCTGGCCAACGAGCTGCCCGCACCCACGTTCACGCAACAGCCGACGACCAACTACCAGTTCCTCTGGCGCAACGAGGACCCACTGCCGATTGTCGCCAAGGCCTCGGAGTCGGGGACCTGGTCCTGGTATCCCGGCGTGACGCCGGGCGTGCCTGCGGACGGCCTGGCAGCACTGGCCGGCTTCACAGGAGCGACGGTGGACCTTACAGCGGCCACCACCGCGGCGACCTCGAACTTCTGGTACTGGGCGCGGATGGAAGGCGCGTACGGCTATGAGGACAGCGCACTGGCGATGCTCGAAGTTTGCCCGCCTCCGCGTTTCGCGACCTATCCCACAACCCAGACGAATGTCTACGGCTATGCGCTCACCAACACCGCGCTGATAACCAACGTGCCGTTCATCGTCAAGTGGTTCCGCGGCTCTCCGCCGGACGTCTCGCATCCGGTCGCCACAAACCTTATTCAAGGCTACGGCGCCGGCTATGTTCGGTTGACGAACGTCTCCGGCCGTTTGCTTCCGCCGGTGCTGAATGTCGGCACTTATTCTTTCTGGCTGCAAGCCACGAATCCCAGCGGCACGACCAACGGGCCGGCGTTCACCGTCGTCGTTTCCCCGCGCCCGCTGTCGTTTTCGAACGACATTCCGGTCGGCGTGATTTACGACAAACAGCCGCATTCGATCTCCTCCGCGGCTTACGATCCGGTCCCCGGCGGCCCGGCGCTTCCGAATCCCGTGCCGATTCTAATCACGTACAAGTATGCGTCGGAGCCGGCGGCGACGAATCAGCCGGTGTACGCCGGAGCCTACACGGCCGTTGTGTCGCTCGTCGGCATGTCCAATTACGTGGGCGGCTCCACGAGCACGCTGGCGATTGCGAAGAAGTCGTTGGCGGTCTTGCCGGATAACAAGTACCGGGTCTGGCGGGCCACGAACCCGCCGCTGACCTTCGGCTACGCCGGATTCGCCGCCGGCGACTCCGCGGCAAATCTCACCGCTCCGCCGTCCGCGATCACAAGCGCGAACACCAACAGCCCCTGGGGCCAATACCCGATCACCCTGACGGCAGCCAGCGACCGGAACTACGCCTACGACTCGAAGACGGGGACGTTGACCGTGGTCGGCGCACCCGTGGTCGTCGCGTGGCAACAGCCTTTCTCGAACGCCGCATCGGACCTCCTGCTGATGGGAAGCGCCGCGTTGACGAATGGCGTGCTCCGGCTCACCTCGACCGGCGCCTCGCAATTCGGCATGGCGACGCTGATCGCGCCCGAGGTTCCGCTCAACGGGCTGCACGCGGAGTTCGACCTGTTCATCGGCGGAGGAACGGCCGCCAACGGCTTCAGCTTCAACTACTGCGGGGACGCCGTCACCGGCGCCCTTTACGCCGCCGAAGAGGGCATCGGCGCCGGCCTCAGCATCACCGTGGACACGCACGACAACGGCGGCGAACTCGTCCCGAACATCGGCGTAAAATACCGAGGGCAGTTCCTGTCCGAAATCTACTGCCCCGCCGTACGCGCGTCCGCCTACCGCCGCATGGCGTTCGACGTCACGAGCAACGGACTCGTATCGCTGTCTCACAATGCGGTAACGCTCATCGCCAATCTGGCCGTGACAAACTGGGCGCCGATGCCGGAATGGAAAGTGCGGCTGGCGGCCAGAAGCGGCGCGGCCGGGGACGCGCACCTGATTGACAACCTGCTGGTCGGCGAACGAACCGCGGTAGGGTTAGTGCCTCCGAATGCCGCGGCCGCCCGCATCTCGCTGCCCCCGGCCTTCGGGCTGCCGGCGGGCGTCGCGACCTACAGCAACACGGGCAACGGCAATCCCGCGCTGGTGTCCGTTGCCGCAGCGCCGTTCGACAACTTCCGGCTGGCGTATGCCTACGACGCCGGCGGGTCAACCTGGCTGACCTTCCGGGGGACGAACGGAACCATGGACGCGCCCACCGCCTTCCAGCTTACGACAGCCAATCCGGAGATCGGCGGGTCGATCATTATAAGCAACGGCATTCCCACCTTTCAAATCAACGGCATGATGGAAGCCCGGTATTACCTGCAGAGCGCGACCAATCTCTTGTCGCCCCAGTGGACGACTTTGACCAATGGACCGCTCATGGCGGACAGCAATACAACCGTTCGATTGGAACGCCAGGACCAAAACGTGCGAATTTACCGCGTGCTCGTGGCGCCGTAATAAAGCCGCGTCTCGACGATGGACTACTCGTTGGATAAGCCCCACGCCCCGAAACAGACTCTTATTCGTTGCGGGATTCCCGCAAACATGAGAGGTTGTGCGCATGGCAAAAAGTAAAAGCAAGCCGGCCGTTTCAACCGGGACCTCCGCCGTCTTAATTGTGGATGACGAGTTGATCCTGGCCAAGACGCTGTCGCAATTCCTGGAGCGGCAGGGATGCCGGACGCACGTCTGTCACACCGCTCAAGAAGCCATGCAATTGTTGAAAACATCCGCTTTTGACGTGATTCTGACGGACTTGGAGCTTCCCGACACGCAGGGGCTGGATTTCATCCATTACCTTAGAAAGACCGCTCACGCCAGCCGCATTATCGTTCTTACCGCTCATCCGTCGCTGGAAGCGGTTGATTCGTCAGATAACATCCATAATATAAAGCATCTACAAAAGCCGTTCGATCTTGACACGCTTTGGGCGGCTATTTTTGCCGATTAAAGCCGGAGCATCCCGTTTGAAGCGGTCCAGCCCCCACTGAAAGAGCCGGTTTATTGAAGCCGGCCGCCGGAATAGCCGTGGAATACAACCTGCTATCATGTCCGGCAGACAGATGAAGCTTGTCCACCGGTGCAGGTTATGAAATTCGGAGTTTTTTGCTTAACTCCATTCGGGCAAGCATGTATGATTTAAGGGCGCGCAAATACTTGCGAGCATTTGAATAACAACGTTTCTAATGGGGAATACTATGGGCGATATAAGCGAAAACGCTAAAAAGGCCATCCTGGTTGTCGACGATTCCTCCACGATGCGGCGAATCATGAAGCTCTCGTTAACGCGCTTGGGATATAGCAATATCGAAGAAGCGCAGAACGGGGTCGAGGGCTTCAGCAAGGCTCAGGCCAAGCAATATGATTGCATCATCACGGATTGGAATATGCCGGAAATGGACGGCCTTGAGATGGCCAAAAAACTACGAGCCACTCCCAATTACCAAAAAACTCCGATCATGATGGTGACCACTGAGGGCGGCAAGCAGGAGGTGATCGAGGCGCTGATGCAAGGCATCAACTCGTACATCGTCAAGCCGTTTAACGAAGAGACCCTGGCCGGCAAAATGCAGAGTCTCTTCGGGAATTAACCATGCCGAAAATCGAAACAGATACAAACCAAGTTTACCGCAAGAAGTATTTCGTCGCGGCGGACAGCATCATCACGGCCAAAGCGGCCCCGAAAAACCAGCCTATGCAGGCGAGGAACAGCGTGATCGATGCATCGAACGTGGTCCTCTCGGATCGGCCCATTGCCTTGCGATCCGACGGCGCCGGCAGCGCACAAGACATCCACGTGGAAGTAATCAAGAACGGGAATGAAGTCAAAGGCCTTCGTATATCCTGTCCGTGCGGACGGCATACGGAATTGGACGTGGCCTACAGTTGAACAGGACGGCAAGGAAGAAAATAGAGACAATCCATGAGCGAAAAGAATATTGATCGAGTCACAGCCGTTTTGCCCTCTTTCATCGAAAGTGCGCGCCAAATTTTTGAAACCATGGTCTTCATGCCCGTCAGCTTTGGAGACGCAACCCCGAAAGACAAAGGCTATCCCACTGGTTCCATATCCGGAACCATCGGCATGGCTGGCGACGATCAGCGAGGCACGTTGTCGCTGATTTTCCCGCTGCCGCTCGCCCAAGCCATTTTCCGGGCGATGATGGGCATGCCGGAGAACGAAACCGTCGCCGATGCCGAATTGAACGACGTAGTTGGAGAGCTATCCAACATGGTGGCCGGCGGAGCCAAATCCAGGCTGCAGGAAATCGACGTTAATTTCAAAATCGGTTTGCCGACGGTGGTCGTAGGACAGAATCACTACCTGGATACGCCGAAAGAAGCCCAAACCGTCATTGTCCCCGTCATTACCGACAAGGGGTCGTTTCACATGGAATTGTCGTTCTAAGCCAGGTTTATGCGTAAAGAAAGAACAGCCATGCGGTCAATGTTGCGGCGAGGAGCCCTCCTGGGGTTGTTCGTCGGCGGCGCCTTGGCGTTCACCGAAGGCTGTGTAGTAAAACGCGGCATCGACTTTGGGCACTGGGCGGCTTCGGCTGAGAAAATCCCGCTGATACGCAAATATAACGTCGAGACCAGCCGCCTGCCGGGAGCCTCAGCAAGGGTGGCCCTGCTCCCGCCGATCAATCACATGCCGGAGCCCACCCGAACGCAGTTTAGGGATATCCTGCTTACCGACCTTCGAAACCATGTTCCCGTACAGATTTTCGAGGTAGACGAACAGGGGCCCCTGGCGGAATATGTCCGGGAAGACAACCTGGCGCCGACCGTCGGGGTGTTCGATTTCCAGGAAGCAGGCCGCCTGGGCCGCTTGCTCGGGGCATCCCATGTGCTTTGCGTGCGGGTAAGGGATTTCAGGCTCCATCCGCCGCAGGTTTTGGCGCTGTACCTGGCGATGGTGGAGACGTCCTCAGGTCAGGTAATCGCGGAATTCGACGCGTCGTACGACGCGTCGGAACAGCAGGTGGTCATGGCTATGGACGACTACCTCCAAAGCCGTCGAGCCCGTGGATACGACAAAACCAATCTGGAAATCATGATGCGGTCGCCCATGGAGTTTCATTCGTTCGTGTGTACGCAATGCAGCCGGGCCCTGGCCGAAACGCTGTGGCCGTAAAATACCGTTTAAGAGGAATCCGCAGCGGTCGATGTTATAGTTTAAGAAATGGGGTGCAGGAAACGTGAATATTAAAGCTTTAACCGATAATATCATGCCTGAACGGCTCATCCGTTTGGAGTCGGCCAGGACCAGCCCCACTCCCAAAACGTCCCGTACGGGCTTCCGGAGTGATCAGGCGAACACATCTCGGCTCAGCCAGATGATGTCCCGCAGCGTCAAGGAAATCGGCCAATTAACCGCGCCGCGACCCGACAAAATCGCTGCGTTCAAAGGGAGTTTGGACCAACCGGTGAACGCCTCGGCCCAAGTAACTAACGTAATTTTTGACCATATGATCAACGGCTAAACGGTGCGGCAATTCTTGCCGCACCCCGGCGAAGCGCCCGTTGATCCGCTGTTTTCGATGCTTTTTTGAGTGTTTAGAGCCCCATCGCACCATCGCGTTAAGTGCCTTCCCCCCACCGCCCCTGAGACCCAGGAACCGCATGGCATCCCCCCTGCTACCTAGCCGGGTGTATGAACAGCGGAACATATAGTCCAGCATTTAGAATGATCGCCGGACAGGTGAACCGGCTCGAAGCCATCTCCGAAAACCTGGCCAACAGCAATATGCCCGGCTATCGCCGGCTGAATGTCGATCAGAAGGTCTTCGACCTGATTTACCGGCAGGCCATGGCCGCCCCCATGAATATGAACTGGAAGCAGGGGGAGGCTTACGATCCCATCACCGTCGATTTCACGCCCGGCGCGCTGCGCACCACCGACCGCCCCCTCGATTTTGCCATTCATGGCGACGGCTTTTTCGTGGTGGAAAAGGACGGCAAAGAATACTACACCCGCAACGGCGCCTTTAAAATCGATACCGAGGGCCGGCTGGTCAACGCGGGCGATATGCCCGTAAAAGGCCGAAGCGGCGACATCCTGATCCCGCCCAAGGTCAACCTTTCCGAACTCAGCGTCTCCCCCGACGGAACGTTGCGAGCCGGCCAACGGGTGCTGGACACCCTTCAGACCGCTTCGTTTTCGGATCTCAAAAAACTCGTGCGCGTCGGACCGACGCTTTATTCGACACCCCAAGACATGTCGCCGGAAGCGACATCTCCCGAAACCACGGTAATGGGCCGGGTTCTGGAGGATAGCAATACCACCGTTTTTGCGGAGATGGCGGACATGATCAGTTGCATGCGCGCTTTTGAAGCCTGCCAGCGCATGATCCGCTCCCAGGACGAAAACCAGGGCAAAATGATTCAGCAATTATCGCAGTAACCAGAAGAGAGGTTCATATGGAAAGAGCGTTATGGTCATCGGTTTCGGGCATGAGCGCCCAGCAACTTTCGTTGGACACCATTGCCAACAACCTCGCCAACGTCAACACGACCAGCTTCAAAGGCAGCCAGATCCGCTTTCAGGACATGCTCTACAGCGTCCTGAAAACGCCGGGCGCCACCAGCGGCGACGCCGAAGTGCCGACTGGAACGCAGATTGGTTACGGTACGCGGGTGTCGGAAATCTCCAAATCGTTCAAGCAAGGCTCCCTCAAGGAAACCAATCGCGACCTCGACATCGCCATCGAAGGCGACGGGTTCTTCGAAGTCATCCTGCCGGACGGCACCTCCGCCTACACGCGGGACGCCTCGTTCCACACGACCAACGCCGGCGAAGTCGTCACGGTGGATGGCTATAAGGTGGCCGGCTTCGACGCGATCGACCAGGGCACCACGGAAATCACCATCGCCGGCGACGGCTCGTTTTCGAGCATCGTCAACGGCAGCCAAGTGCCCAAGACGCGCCTGACCCTGACGCTGTTCACGAATCCGGAAGGACTGCGTGCCATGGGCCGCAACCTGTACCAACCGACGGAATCCAGCGGGCCCGCCCAATCCGGCAACAATCCCGGGGAAAACGGCTCGGGGTTCCTCGCTCAGCGTTACCTGGAAAACTCCAATGTGAATCCCGCGCAAGAGATGGTCAATATGATCGTCACTCAACGGGCTTATGAAGCCAATTCCAAGGCCATTCGCGCCAGCGACGATATGCTGGAAGTGGCCAACAGCCTGAGACGATAAAGCCTTAACCCAGGAAGCGAGTCGTCATGAGACGGAAAACTACAAAGAGGGAATGCCGGCGGCTGCTGGCGGCAGTCCTTGGTCTGGCCGCCCTGGCCTTCGACAGCCGCGGCGACAGCGATCCCCTGAACATCCGCAATTCTTCCATGATCTCCGGATCGGATATCCTGCTGCGCGAGCTCGTACATTCGCCCGACCTTCTGCCCGAAGGCTGGGGCGACCGCGTGGTCATGAAAGCGCCCGCCCCCGGAAAGCCCCAACAATATTCCCTGACGACGCTCGCCTACGCCCTCCAGCAATACCCGGACATGAACGACGTGGCGCTCCGCGGCGAAATCAATTTCACCGTCCGGCGCGACGGCGTTCCGCTGGATATGAAACTGGCGCACGATGCCGTCGTGGCTTTTGTCGAGCAGGAGGAGCAGTGGAAGGGCAAGGAGCTGCAGGTCGAGTGCGATATTCCCCGGGCGCCCATCCTCGTCTCCCCCCAGGGCGCCATCGAAGTCCGCATCGAAAACTTTTCCCCGGAAGGCGGCAGCGGAGACTACCACCTTTTCGACGCCGCCCTGTACGTCGACGGCAAGAAAGACCGGACCGTTCAATTCCGGGCGCGCGTCCTGGCGCTTCAGGAGTTTTGGGTCGCCGCCCAGCCGCTGAGCCGCGGCCAGACCGTGATGCCGGAAGACCTTAAAACCAAGTGGCTGCCGGCCGACAGCGTGCGCCGGGGATTCATCCCCATCGGCGAAATCGTGGCCGGCCTGCAAGTCGACCGCCCAGTCCGGCTGGACCAACCCCTTTCCCGGCACTGCCTGCAGCAGCCGGTCTGCGCCCAACGCGGCGAATTCATCACGGTGGTCAGCGAGCGCAGCGGCCTTCAGATCGCGCTAAGGGCAAAGGCCCTGGGCGATGGCCGCCTGGGCGAAAATGTCTTGTGCATGAACGAGCAATCGAAGCGTCGCCTGTTGGTCCGCATGGTGGGCTCGAAGCAGGCTACCGTCGATTTTTAGGAGAAGAAGACCATGAAAATTAACGCGCTTATCGTGATAACCGCCCTGACGGCGATGGGCTTTCAAGCCCTGGCCGAACCGGTCACGGACTGGTCGCTGGCAACCCGGCTCTATGGGGACAAAAAAGCCCGACGCATCGGCGACATCCTGACGGTCCTGATTGTCGAGGAAGCCTCCTCCGCCAAGGACGCCCAAAAAGGCACGGACAAGAAGTTCTCCACCGGCGGCTCGCTGCAATTTGCCTCGCCGGTCGTCGACGGCATCCCCCAGGCGAGCTGGACCAATGCCGGTCTCCCGGCCTGGAACGTCGAAGCGTCCCGCACCTTCTCCGGAAAAGGCTCCATGGAAAATAAGGACACCTTCTCCGGCACCATCGGCGCGCGCGTAATGGAAGTGCTGCCCAACGGCAATCTGATGATCGAAGGCCGGCGCACGCTGGTCATCCAGAACGAAGCGGTCGAAATCGTGCTGACCGGCACCGTACGGCCGGAAGACATTGCGCGAAACAATACCGTTAAATCCACGGCGGTGGCCGACGCGGCCATCCAGTACACCAGTTCCGGCTCCATTGCCAAGAGCCAGAACAAGGGCATTTTCCCGATGATGTGGGATTGGATCAACCCCTTCTAACGAGGCGAGACCTATGAAAAAATCGATCGGAATATTTCTGGCGATGGCCATCGTCCTGGCCCACGTTCCCTCCGCGCCGGCCATCCAGACGCGGATCAAAGACATCGCCCGCATTGCCGGGCTCAACAGCGTCGAGCTAATCGGTTACGGCGTGGTCGTGGGCCTGAGCGGCACCGGCGACAAGGATCTTACGCTGACCAAGCAAACCATGGCCAATCTGCTCGAACAATTCCAGTTGTCCATCGCCGTACAGGACATCAAGAGCAAAAACGTGGCGGCCGTGGTCGTCACCGCCCTGGCGCCTCCCTTCCATCGGCAGGGCGACCGGATCTCCATTCAGATTTCCTCCCTGGGCGACGCAACCTCCCTGGAGGGCGGCGTCCTGTTGATGACGCCCCTCCTGACTCCGAACGGAGAGCTCTATGCCTTGGCGCAGGGCGCGATCACCGTCGGCGGCTTCAGCGCCGGCGTCGCCGGCCCGGGCGGCGAAACGTTCAGCAAGAATTACACCACGGTCGGAACGATTCCCGCCGGCGCGGTGCTCCGGCGCGGCCAGGACGACGAGTTCGTCAAAAACGGCGTCCTGCAACTGATTCTCCGCCAGCCCGATTTTACCACGGCCACCCGCATGGCCGCCGCCATCAACACCCGTTTTGACGGCTCCGCCGTGGCCCGCGATGCCGGCTCCGTGATGATCCGCATTCCGGAGGAAACGCTCGACATCGGCCAAGTCTCCACCTTTATCGCCAACCTCGAGGTCCTTTCGCTCACGCCGGACACGCAGGCCCGCGTCATTGTGAACGAACGCACCGGCACCATCGTGATGGGCTCGGACGTGCATATCGGCGAGGCGGTGGTCGCCCACGGCAATCTGACGGTCAACATCGGCTCGAAGCTCACGGCTTATATGCCGGAGCCTTTCACGCAGGCCGATCCGGTGGTCGTCAACGAGATCGCCACGCAAGCCCGGGAGGACAAGGCAAAGGTCATGCTTGTGCCCGGCACCACCACCGTCCGGGAACTGGCGGACATGCTCAACGAAATGGGCGCCACCCCGCGGGATTTAATTTCCATTCTGGAAGCCCTCCAGCGCGTGGGCGCACTGCAAATGGAATTGGTTACCATGTAAGGAAGCCGTGCGAATGAACATCAGCAACATTTCTCCGACATCGGACGCCGCCGCCAGGACGGAATCGGCCCGGCAGGACGAACAGCTCAAGCAGGCTTGCCGGGATTTCGAGGGGCTCTTCATCAGCATCATCATGAAAGAAGGCATGAAACCGGGCATGGAACAGAGCGAAGACGCCCCGACGGAAACCGGCGCCGGCTTGCAGGAACTGGCGATCGAACAAGTGGCTTACGACCTGGGCTCGAAAGGCACGTTGGGACTCGCGGATACCCTGTACCAGCAGATGAGAAACTTTACCGGAAGGAATCGCGATGAATAACCCAACGCTTCACCCGCCGCAACGGCCCGCCGGCCTCACGCCCAGAGCAACTTCTCCGGAGGGCGCCGATCGTTTTCTGGAATGCCTGCGCGAAATCGAAAAAACGGGCCAGCTGCTTCAACAGGCGCTCTACAAACGCCACACCGAACAAATCTGGCAAGCCGTCGAGCAGCAGGAACAAGCCATGCAGCGCTTTGCGCAGTGCTACCGCGAATACTACGGCGCCCACGACGAGACCGTCCAGCCGCCGCCCGAATCCGAATCGATCGTCAAGGATGTGGTCCGGCGGATCAAGAAAATCTACCGTACGAACAGGGCCATCGCCCAATCGTTCCTGGAAGTCATCGACCGCACGCTCACCGGCCTGAGCGCAACCCAGGGCGGCAATCCGTTTGTTTACGACTCCACCGGACGGATCGGCCCCATGAACGGGCCGCTGTTGGTTCAACAGAAGGGATAACGTCATGGCCTCATTAAACGATTCTTTTTACATTGCGCGCAGCGGGGTTATCACCCAACAGGAACGCCTGGCGGTCATCAGCCACAATATCGCCAACGTCGACACCAAAGGCTACCACCGCCAAAAAGCCGTGCTCGGAACCAATCCGCCCAACAACCCCAACTTATTCACAACGCGCGGCTACAGCATCGGAACCGGGGTCAAGATCCAGGACATCATCCGGCTGCGCGACGAAATGCGCGAAAAAGTTTTGATGGACGAAAGCGGCGATCTCGCCATGCACCAGCAACTGGCGGATTCCCTCGGCGACATCGAAGCGCTTTTGAATGGGCTGGGCGAGACCTCCCTGACCAACCGTCTCCAGGAATTCTGGAGCTCCTGGCAAGACCTGGCCAACAACGCCGACCGCATGGCCTATCGCAGCACCCTGCTGGAGCGTTCCGTCAGCCTGACCGATCAGCTCAACCAGATGTCGCAACGCCTGAGCGATTACCGCGACGGCATCGCCGCCGGCGGCGTCGGCCCGGCTTTCACGGGAGCCGCCGCCACCGAAGTCGATAGCGTCAACAACCTGGCCGCCCGCATCCAGGACTTGAACCGGCGCATCTTCAGCATGTCCAACTCGGGCTACAATCCCAACGATCTGGAAGATCAGCGCGACCTCCTGCTCCGCGACCTGGGCGAGAAACTCAACATCTCGGTGGGCGCCGACTCCACCATCGCCGTCGACGGCCAGACGCTGATCAGTGGCGACGGGACCGTGCGGAACGAGTTGTCCATCACCGACACGGCCACGATGCAGTTCATGCTGAACGGCGCCGCCGTGACGCTCAATAAGGGCAGCCTCGGCGGCATGATCGAAACCGTCTCGACCATCGACGCCATGAGCGCCAACCTGGATACGCTGGCCTCAGAACTGATCGCCGCCGTCAATGCCGTCCACCTTTCCGGCTACGATCTGGAAGGCAATCCGGGCATCGAGTTCTTCACCGGCACGGGAGCGGACGACATCGCCGTCAATCCCCTGCTGCACGATCCAACCAATTCGTTGCTCGACAACCCGCAACTGATCGCCGCCGCCAACACCATCGACGATCCCGGCCCCCCGGTCACCCCCAACGTGCGCGACGGCGCCAATGCGCTGGAAATCGCCGACCTTAGCCAAGTCAAGATCGCCGGCCTGAACAATCAGACCTTCGGCGACTATTTCAGCAGCATGATGGCCGATCTGGGCGCCCAAATTCAGGACGAGCAGGACTTGGTGTTTGACGGCGAAGCGGTTGTCAGCATGTTGGAAAGCGCCGTTCAAAGCCAGACAGGCGTGAACCTGGACGAGGAATTAATGGAGATGATCAGCGCGCAACGGGCCTATCAAGCCGCGGCGCGCTTGGTGACCACGATCGACGAACTGATGGAAGTCGTGATCAATCGGATGGGCGTGTAGGAAACCTTTTGCAGCCAACGTAAACGACGATGAAGGAAACGATCATGGACAAAAGCAAAGACAAGAAAAAACTCGCCGGACAGAAACCGACCGTGTTTTCGGAAATCAACAACAGCCTGTATTGCCTGGCCGCGTATCTTTCCGAATTTGCCACCGTGCTTCGAGACTCGGCCGCCAAACCAGGCCTGCGGTAAGACTCGTTCAACGCAGGATAGGTTATGGGACAACGCCATAAAAAGAAAATGCCGCTTGAGCCGGCGGAATGGATGGCCGAGCCGAATGGCGCGGAAAACACCCCGCGCTCGCTCGTCATCGTCGGAGCGGGCATGTTTCTTTCGGACCTGATCCGCCTGCTGAAAGATCATGCGGAGTTTCACATCGCCGGCATCCTGGATCCGGCGCCGACGCTTCGCCATCAGAGCATTAACGGCATTCCCGTCCTGGGTTGGCTGGAGAATCTTCCCGCCGGCGTCCAGGCCGCCGTCATTGGAACGCCGGCCACGCCCCAGGCCTTCGACCGGGAGGCGGTCTTCCGCATCCTGGCCCGCCACGGGCTTTCCCTGCCGATCCTCACCGATCCCTCATCCCAATGCGCCGCCGAGGTCTCGCTCTGCCGGGGAACCATTCTGCTGGCCGGCGTCTCCATCGAAAAGGGCGCCGCCGTCGGCGAGAATTGCCTTCTCGGGAGCGGCGCCGCCGTCGGCGCCTGCGCCCAATTGGCCGATCATGCCGTCCTGATGCCCGGGCAGCGGGTTTCCTTCAACGAGGCGCCGGAAGTCCGTCCGTCGCAACCTCGCAGCCTGGAAGCCACGCTCGCCCGCGAATCGGATTCCATCCAGGAAATCATTCGCCGGATCAACTGGGCCAACATGGAGATCGTTCTGGTCGTGGCGGAACAGGGCGCGTTGCTCGGCACCATTACCGACGGCGATATCCGCCGGGGCATCCTGGCCGGCATCGATTCCGCCCAACCCGTTTCCATCATCATGAACCGCCATCCGATCACCGTACCGCTCGGCGCCCCCTATCATGAAATGCTCGACATCATGCGCAAGCGGTCCATCCGGCATCTGCCGGTGGTCGACAACGAGAACCGGCCCATCCGGCTCGAACGCATCGAAAGTTTGCTGGACCAATTGACCGGCCAGGGCGCCATCGTGATGGCCGGCGGCATGGGCACGCGCCTGCGCCCCCTGACCAACGATACGCCCAAGCCGTTGCTGCCCGTGGCGGGCCGCCCGATCCTGGACCACATTCTCGGCGGCCTGCGCGAAAGCGGCATTGAGGACGTGGTCATTTCCGTCAACTATCTCGCCGACCGGATTCGCGACCACGTCGGCAACGGGCAGGAACACCGCCTGAACGTCAACTACATCGCCGAAAAGGAAAGGCTGGGCACCGCCGGAGCGCTTTCGCTGGTGCGCCCCCGGCCGCGGCGCCCCTTCCTGGTCATGAACGGCGACCTGTTGACCAAAATGAACTTTGCGAAGATTTTGCAGTTCCAGAACAAACACCGGCACGACATTGTCATGTGCGTGCGCAAACATCAATTTCAAGTGCCCTATGGCGTCGTCGACATCCGCGAAGGCTGCGTCACCGGCCTGCGGGAAAAACCGGTGCTCGAACAGTTCATCAACGCCGGCATCTATGTGCTGAACCCCGCCTGCATTGACCTGATTCCCCGCAACCGCTATTTTGACATGACGGATTTGATTCAGGCCGTACTCGGCCAGGGAGGGTCGATCGGGGCGTTTCCCATCATCGAGTATTGGCGCGACATCGGCAATCCATCCGATTTGCAGGCGGCCGGACGCGAACACAGCGCGCTCGTTCCGGACGCACAAGCGCCGGGCATTCCCGTGGAAGCTCTCGCGTGAAAGGAAACTTTTTCATATGAATTGGAACGGCAAAAAGGCAGTAGTGACCGGGGCCTGCGGCTTTATCGGCAGCCACCTGGCGGAAGCCCTGGTGCGCCGGGGAGCGCACGCCACCGCCCTGGTCTTCTATAACGCGGCCGGGTCCAACGGATGGATGGACGCCGTCCCGCCGGACGTCCGCAAGGACATCGAGCTTGTCGCCGGCGACATTCGCGACGCCGATTTCATGCGGCGGTTGATCGGCCCGGGCGATACCGTCTTTCACCTGGCCGCGCTGATCGGGATTCCCTACTCCTACACCTCGCCCCGCTCCTACGTGGACACCAATATCACCGGCACGCTCAACATCCTGGAAGCCGCGCGACAAGCCGGCGCCCGCGTGATCAACACCTCCACCAGCGAAGTCTACGGCACCGCCCTGCACGTTCCCATCGACGAAGCGCATCCGCTCCAGGCGCAAAGCCCCTACTCCGCCACAAAAATCGCCGCCGAAAAACTGGCGGAGAGCTACTTCAAATCGTTCGAGCTGCCCGTCACGACGGTGCGTCCGTTCAATACATTCGGCCCTCGCCAGTCGCCCCGCGCCGTCATCCCCACCATCCTGCTGCAATTGATCGCCGGACAGGACGAAATCAGCCTGGGCGATCCCGGCACGACGCGCGACTTCAACTTCGTTGCCGACACGGTCGAAGGCCTGATCCGGGTGGCCGAATGCGACCGGACCGTCGGCGTCACGGTCAACATCGGAACCGGCTCGGACATCTCCGTCGAGCAGGTGGTCGCGCTGGCCGGCAAACTTCTGGGGCGCCAACCCACCATCCGGATGGACGCCCGCCGCCTGCGACCCGCCGCCAGTGAAGTGCGGCGGCTGCAAGCGGGCAACGAATTGTTGAAATCCCTGATCGGCTGGACTCCGCCCGCGCGGGTCGAGGAAGGGCTTCGCATAACCGCCGACTGGCTGCAAAAGGAGGCAGGTCGCTATGACTCCGCACGATACTACATCTAGCGGGAACCCCGCTCCCTCGGGATTCAAGGCCGTCCTGTTCGATCTCGACGACACGCTCTATCCGCAGCAGCAATACATTCTCAGCGGATTTCGCGCCGTGTCGGACTATGTGCACAATCTCTACGGCATTCACATCGGCGACGAACTGGTCGCCTTGCATCAAGCCGGCGAACACCGGGATCTGTTCATGAAGGTTCTCCAGCGGCATTTTAAGGTCGTCGAGGAAACCGTCATCGGCAAGCTGCTCTATGTGCACCGCACGCACAACCCCCGCATCGAATTATATCCCGATGCGCGGGTCAGTCTGGCCATGCTCATTGCCCGCAATGTTCGCGTGGGCCTGCTGACGGACGGCAATGCGGCCATCCAGCGCCGCAAAGTGGCCGCACTGGAACTCGAAGCGCTCATCGATGCGATGGTCTATCCCGACGATTTGATCGGCTCGCGCCAGTCGTTCCAATTGTTGGAAGACGCCTTCCAAATCATGGCGCTGCAACTGGGCCTGGAGCCGACCGAGATGGTCTTTGTCGGAGACAATCCGGCCGTGGATTTCTTTATCCCCCGCAAATTGGGGATGGGCACGGTCCGCATTCACCGCAGCAAGGGCGAATGCGCAGGACAAGAAGCTCCCTCGCCGGAATTCGAACCGCACGCCACCATCGATTCGCTCTGCCTGCTGGCGGATGTACTCCAAACCGCCAACTTTAAATCCTGAGGAAAACCGTCATGAATCGCAAAATTTCCGTCTGCGATCCGCTCCTCGGCCCCTCGGAAAAAGAGTGGCTCTTGAAGTGCATCGATTCGGGCTTCGTCTCGTCGGCCGGCCCCATGATCGCCGAATTCGAGCGGCAGTTTGCGGAATTTGTCGGCGCTCGTTACGCGGTAGCCACGGCCTCCGGAACAGCCGCGCTGCATGTCGCCCTGCACGTGCTGGGCGTCGGCAACGGCGACATCGTCGCCGTTCCGGACCTGACCTTCGTGGCGTCGATGAATCCGGCGCTCTATTGCGGAGCGCGGCCGCTGCTGGTCGATGTGCGCCGCGAAACGTGGTGCCTGGACGGCGCCCTGTTAAGCGAACTCTGCACCAAGCTCGAACGCCAGGGACAGAAAATTCGCGCCGTGATCCCCGTCCACCTTTACGGCTGCGCCTGCGACATGGACGAATTGATCAGCCTCTCCAAGGAATTTGATTTCCTCGTGGTCGAGGACGCCACCGAAGCGCTCGGAACCCGTCTGAACGGGCGGCCTGTCGGAACCTTCGGCCAGCTCGGCTGCTTCAGCTTCAACGGAAACAAGATGATCACCACCGGCGCCGGCGGCATGGTCGTCACGGATTCCAAGGAACTCGCGGAGAAAATCCGTTACCTCGTCAACCAGGCCCGGGACGCCAGCGACCGATATATCCACAGCGAAATGGGCTTCAACTATCGCATGAGCAACCTCGCCGCCGCCCTGGGCCTCGCCCAAATGGAGCGACTGCCATACGTCATCCGCCGGAAACAGGAAATGGCCGCGCGGTATCGTCATGCCTTGAAAGGCGCGCCCGGCGTGCAACTGCACCCCGAGCCCATCGGCGTCGAAGGCGCCTTCTGGCTCTACTCCATCGCCCTGAACAACGGCCATAATCGCGACGCCTGGCTGGAAGCTCTCGCCGCCGAAGGCATCGGCGCCCGCCGCTTCTTCGAGCCGCTGCACCGCCATCCCTACATGATGACCTCGCTCTGGCGCCACACCTCCGACGGCGCCCGCATGGGCCCCTCCGGCGTCAGCGACGACCTCGCCGCCCGCGGCATCAACCTGCCCTCTTCCGCCGACCTCAGCGACGAAGACCAACACCGCGTCATCGCCGCCCTCCTCCGCCTCGCCCGCGCCGGAACGGCGCAAACGGTTACTATTTCCAGTTAGTCACCGGCCCGCGATAAACAGAGACGGCCCCTCCGGTGAAGCCATTCTCTTTCCGCTGATTAGACGATTTTGAGGCGATTTATCCCTAATCATTGAAAAATCTCCTTGGCTTTTTTTTCACTCCCGTATGCGCTGCCGAACGCCCCAGAATCTGCTGATAAAGTTTGGTGTCATTCATGAACCCAAGGTATCCAAACCAATGAAAATTCACACGCTAAAGCCAGTAGCACCTTAATTTGGATAGGGCACTAATCGCTTAAAACGCGTGACCTGTGAATGGAAAACTATAAGGTATTCAGTCACTTTTTTTGCGGGATGACCACCTTGAGACGTATAACGGTGTGGAGCAGCGAATGATGTGACACGACAAGCTGTCTTATTGATGACAGCCTCCATTACCGTTGAGATACAGGCTTGACCTGCATCGGAATAACTCCAGGCACATGTCCAGCCTTTTTCCAGCACGGCGCAGATGACTTGTACAAGGCCGTGTTCCATAATGCGTTGTGTTTTAGTAAAGAACTCTGATGCGAACCGTTCCCCATGCTCTTTTGAGGGAACTCGTCCAATACCGGTAGCTGACGGATAATCATATCTAACAAGGGTCTCTAACACATGATAATAACGGCTGTACTCATCCCGGGTGTAAGGTGCATCAAGGTAAGCTACGATTGGACTTGCAGAGGCTTGCCGCTCAAACTCATCTAGCGCAAGGCTCCAAGGTCCAGGAATAACATGAACAGGATGTTCTATAGTCTGGCTCTGACGAGCGAGACTTTCAAGACGAACGGAAAACTCCCGATAGATCGAGCCAGCCCATCGTTCTAATGTCTTCTGAAGTTGCGGCATTGTCAGTTCCAACATGTCGCCATGCCGACGGCGAAGAGGAGACGGCGAAGGATATCCAACCAGGCGGCTAAGATATGGCTGTGGTTGAGCAAAATGAGCTGCGTATGTTGATGCTTGTACGCTAACGGCAATGACGAGGGCACCCAACGCCCATCGTCGGTCTTCTTCTGCTAGATGTTCAACAGCGAATCTCAGGCTGTCAATTTCAATTGCTTGACGAAGACCACAATAGAGTCCCGCGAAATAAGCGGTGAAGAGACAATAGGGGCGTTTTGCCTTGTTATGGCGTCGCGCATCTACTTCGTAAGTCGGAAACCAACTTCCAATATTTCCTCCTGTTGAGATTGATGGGATGCTGGCAACATATTCTTTGAATTGATGAATAAGTTCTGTCGTCAAATCACTATGGCAGAACTCTGCCTCCCGACGCAGCAGCAACTCAATTGGCTTCCGAAGCTCAAGTTCATGCTGACGAGCTGTCTCTAGAATCTGCAATAAACACCGTTGCGCACGTGATACTTCAAACCCGCCACCTTGTACAAGTGCAAGGTGTTGGCAGAAGATCTGTGCGTCTGAAACATATGTGGGCCAAACGCGGCAGAACGCACCAGATGCAGCACCAGATCCACACATCAAATCAAGAACAACACCATTCTTTGGAAGCACACTGGCGAGAGCTTCAACGAGAAATGGTCCAAGATCGCGTTTGGTCCCCATGTAGTATGCTGTTCGGGCAAAGTCAGCAACACCCGACTCGGACACAATTGCATTTCGATGAACCTGGATACCCGCCACCTCGGCGACAGCTTGTTGGGATGTGAGAATGGATGTCCCAGACAGCCAAGGCACTCTAATACGTGGGGCTATCTCTCTTTTGGAGTTACAATTCTGCGATGCAATCTGGGCAAGATGCCGTAGCGCAGGGCACAGGTATGGTTCATCCTGAGCGGCAAGAGCATCGCCAAGAGGCAGCCAGGTACCATTACCAAGATGTACATGAGCAGGAAGTCCTTCCGCAAAAAAGCCTTGTTCGCCATAAGTCGTGGCATCTCCCCGGGCAAGGGCCACGAGCAAAGGTTTAAGCGAATCGATATCACCTTGCAGATATTTCTTCTCAGGACACAGAAAGCTTGGAAGAAGACCACACCTCTCAAGCTGTGAAAGTAGGTCAGAATCAATATGCGAATCGATTTGTGTCTTCGCATATTGAACGGCTTCGTTCACTGTCATTAGCTGCTGACTATTACTCATGACGCACAAACATCCAATAACTACCATGTTGAAATCTACACGACACATCCTCCACTTCATGTGCCCGTGCTCCACATTTCATAAAGCATGTACTCGCTTCATGCAAGCCGTGATCTTTGTGGAAGTTTCCGACTACAATCCCACCCGGCTTTAATATCGTCCAAAGTTGGCAAAGATCGTCTTTTGTGGGCAACAGGTGAAATACATACGAGCAAAATACTGCATTAAATACAGGTAAACATACATTATTGAATTGTTCTGGAACCATGAGTTGCAAGCCTTGTTCTGCTGCCAGCGAACGCATCTTAGGACAACGATCATAACCGTGCAGATGTATTCCCAGCTCGGATGCAACTTGCGCCGAAAGTCCAGTACCGCAGCCAAAATCGAGAATTCGTGCCACACGCTGTCCTTGGAAATGACGGGAAATAATATTAAGAAGACATCGAATGTTGTCTCGGTTCTGTTCTGGCCGAATAATGTGTTCAAAGTCAACCGCCGTAAGCTCAAACAATGCATCAAGAAGATCCTGACGACATGCTGGAATACTCCGAGGTGTCCATAAATAAAAATGATCCATTACTCGTGGCATATCATCTATCGCGAGAGGTCTTAACCGTGTCAGCGCATCATCTGCACGTGCAACATCGAATGCCAGAATATCTCCTAATTGAAGTGACGCACGAGCAGCAGTGAACCATTCGGGTAATGATGCCAAATACCCTACATGACACAACAAGCACTCTGGAGCAAATTCAAGCAGTCGCTTCATTGACTATATGACGTACAATTGCTTGACCATTATCGTCCATGAACATATGAAGGCTATGTGCAAGATACGAAACCTGACCCATCGACACTCGGCTCCGCATCAAGGAAGGAAGAAGATCACAGACGCGCCGCGTCAGTTCCTGACCAAAGCAAATAGATCCATATAAACTATAAGGAAATCCAACAAGAGCTTCAACCGTTCGCCAAGTAAAACTATATGACAATTCACAACGCTTGGCAGAAAAACGAGGAATGATTCGGACCGAAACTAATCCCAAAGGTGACAACTCTTCTTTACCCTGTGTATCATGAGGAACCACGAGAATTGCCCTACGGGTCGCGAAAGCTGATGTCTCCTTTTGGATCACGGCAACAATATGAGCAAGGACCGCATCGAGTTGGCCGCCGACTGCAAGCGCAGCACCAAAAAACTTAGTCGTATCCATGAATGCACCATCAAAGTACTCGCACATTCGCTTTTCTCGAGCTGAATAGTAAGCAGGAATTACGTCTTTTGCAGGACACCTTAGGTTAACTTTGAAGTCCACAAGTTCACTAACAGTTCTTCCGGCCTGGTCGCGAATAGACGGTATTTTTGCATTGCGAAGTATCTCAAGAACAATAGGAAAAGCTTCGGCTGCGGTTTCGACACGGCATCCGTCCTCTCGGCTGAGAGCCTTTTCATCCAATCTCAAATCTCGAATCAAGAGGGGACGCGAACCCACCGTCGCCGAAATTGGAGATTGCAGATCAGAAACTGCGTCAAGTTGCACAGCGAGAGTATTCGATAACGCCTCATACGTTGGGGGAAAATATAACTTTTCATTGAGCCGACCTGCCGTTTCTCTCAGCATCGCGGCAGTTACGGCAAGACGTGAAGCAGTCTCCTCATCTATACCTTGGTTCTTAGAAAATTCCTTCAACTTAGCAACAGTTTCTCCACCGTGCTCCAGATTACCCATGACAAACACAAGACAAGTATTCGGATCAGAATGCATTCGTGTAATAAGTCGCGCAATAGTCACTTCCCAAAAGTCTGGAAGGCAACCTCCACGTGTTGGCCTATCATCGACAACTATGATTTCACTAAAAAGACATGCTGGTACAGGCAAAGGTGAATGACCGATTTTAATCAATACAGCGCGAGCAGCGCCATACGGAGTGCGAAGATCAGACGTACTTGTTCGTTTCGGCAAAGGCAGGATACACGTCGCCAAGTCTTTCTCGGAAATAACAGAGGACCACACTTTGGTCTCATCTTCCAAGAAAACAGCCGCGCTCTGTCCGTCTCTGGAATATTTTATCGTGACAGTCTGCTCTACAGCGTTGCGCGCTGAGTTCACTAATATTCCGTGCGCAATAGCGAACGCCAGATCAAGGGCAGTGGCTGACGCTGTGGTTGAGACTGATTGAGACGCCTTCTCAGGAGGAGCACTCAAATGCATTGGAGCAACGTTTCCCGCAGCACCCATCCATGTGATGAAGTCGCTAATGGCAACATGTGCCTCGCTCGGAGTAGACATGGATTCCTGCACAAGTGCTGAAAGTGCGTTTAACCAAGCGTTACCGAAAGGAGCACAATCAGAAATGGTACTAAGTACAAGGCATTTCCCAACACTAACCCGACCTTCTACCAACCAGTCGGCAAATGGTGAATTCTCTGTAGCAGGATTAAAACGGGTTCGACCTTTTGTAGGTTTCTTGGCAAAATTATGTAGAACTTGGTCTGACTCGTTCTTAAGGACCTCAAAGGAGTCTTGACGCTGTGGACTATCTGATGCAGCACCGCCAGCGGACATGCCGAGTGTTAAAGGGTGCACCTTAAAATCATACTTCTGCACGGCTTGGCGAACAGCATACGCAGCTCGAATGGCAGAAAGAGCACCTCCTTTTGGACAAAGAACGACTAATTCGTCTCCACCATTATGCAGGAGTATGCCAAATGGAGTGACAGCCTTTTCTGCTAGAGCTCCAAATTCTTTGATGACACGATTACCCTCTTCCTGACCAAAGCGCTTATTGACCTCACCGAAATTGTCAAGATCGCAGAATAGTACGGAGGGGCACACTCCTTGCTCCAAGCGCCGCATTACAGTTTCGTCAGCGATCTTGATTCCTTCTTTGTCTCGTTTCAGATCGGGTAGCCCAGCCGACGGTGTTCGTAAACGTGTCTTCCACCAAGCTTTGAATAATGCGGCAAGCGTTTCATTACGGACGCTTGCTATATGCATTAAGTCCGGTTTCAACCACCACTTTGCACGACAGAGACCACTCCGATTATCATCAAGCTGAAATGAGTGCGTATCAGGGGGTTCAGCAAGTGAATGACCAATATCGAACGCTTTGAATGGAGGGGCAAACTCTAGGGAAAACTGAAGACCAAGTAATGGCGATTCTGCATGCTTCAAAATCTCATTGATGATTATTTCGAATTCACTCTTCGTTAGCCACTGACATTCCACTTCATCCTTTTTGCTGTTAAGAAAAGACTGCCATTCATCATTCGGTTTCATTCAATCGTGCTCCTTGTACTCTGGGTTCGACAGTATTTATGTGCTTCATGCACCAGCCGGAGAACCTGTACCACCCCCTGAAACGGCCCAAAGTCACAAAGGAAGTCCGCGCATTCCCTTGCACTGGGTGATGCCGTGTTCACAACAACACCTATGCCCGCCCACTTAAGCATTTCTACATCGTTATCATTGTCGCCAATAGCCAATACCTGATTACTCGACAGTCCAAGCCGCCGCGCCACCCATTCTAATGCAATTCCTTTGTCACTACCTAGAGGTCGTACTTCGAGATAAGTCGATCCACTACGTGTAACGCTAACATTGCCTGTATGAATCAGCTCATCAGCTATGGCACGAAGCGCATCAAAGTTAGGGGATTTCAGAACAATGGCACACGGTTTGTGGTCGTCAATCGTTGACTGCAAGCCTTTCCATTCTACAGGCAATCCATTGAATTCATGCGCTGCCCTTGGCAAGTCTTGCTGGCCAAACTGCCAGCCCAAGACACGTTCCTGAATTCCATTCACATCATTCTGAAGGAACAAATCTTCGTCACAAAAATAAGCATAGACTTCACAAGGATACCGAGCGGAGATATCTAGAATCATATTCAACACACCAAGATTCACCTCTGTACGCTTCAATAAGTGGCCGCTTCCCACCTCCACAAGGACGCTCCCATTGTAGAGGATTAAAGGTGTGTCTGATTTGACAAGAAGATTCCCTCGCGTTCCTTGAAGTCGTTCAATCAGCGTCTGTACGCCTTTGAAGGTTCGCCCAGTTGCAACTGTCAATCGAACTTGGAGTAGCCGTAGTTGCCTTAAAAGTCGTTGGGCTGTTTCATGAAGCTCCGACGGAAAGAGTGTACCATCCAAATCAGCCACAATAAGTTTAACGGCAGCAAAAGGACGAAGTGCGTCGAGGTCTGCATCTGGCCCTGGAAGAAGTTTAATCATGCTTCAATAAATAGAGCCGATGTTCAACGCAACGTTCCCTGTTTTGTGTGGTGTATCCTCGTCCATATAAAACGAATTCCTCGAAAGTGCCGTATTTGGCAAGAATCGAGCGGATAGTCTTACGCGGAATCAAGCCATCATCTGCGTAATGAAACGCGAGCCATTTAAAACGTGCTTCATTCAGAAGCTCTTCGAGGCTAGACGCTGCCTTGCTTCGATCGTTAAAGACTGAGCGTTCAAGGCCACGGTCTGGAATCCCCGAAATGCCATGAACCTGTGGATGCACTCCTTGAGCAATGGTCTCCGCTAAATGATAATAGTGCGCATAGCTCCGTTCATTGTAAGGAGGGTCAAGATAAAGCACATCGAACGCTTGTTGAGAAACGAGAGTCTCAGCTGAACCTAAAGAACACTTACCAGCGAATTGACCACGTGTCGGACGCATCCAATCCATGTGGAATGGGCGTTTTGCTTTTCTGTGCCAAGTCTTCAGAAATGAATAGTATGTTCCCGCAGTGTTCGCGACTTGATCCATAGCATGTATCAGAGATGCAATAAGGACAGCGTTCTCTTCTCTATTCAGCCATCCAGCTTTGTGCCACGCATGGATCGTATTCCATGCCCATTCAATGGCACGAGCGTTCTCGACAGTAAAAAACCTCCTCTTTCTGGCGTATTGTTCAACAAACCAGCCAGCTCGTCCTTTTCTCTTGTTCAATATTTCGAGCACATCTTTGCTTGAGTTCAGCCCTAGTCTAGACCGCACCTGCCTGAATGAAGGTACATTCTGTCGATGTATCCTCGCAATTTGAAAGCAATGAGCAAACTGCAGGACATCCCCTGTCCAAACGTGAAAGCCTAACGACTTGAAATATGCACCGACAGTTCCAATACCGCCGAAAGGGTCACAAAAAGTGCCTTTGTTGACTCGCTGGAGAAGAATCTCACCCAATCGAGGGAGCGTGGTAAACTTGGAGCCGAAATAGCGCATAAAGATAGATCTAGACCCCCTAAGCATGTACGACGCGATGCTTCAAAAACATTGATATTAGTTCCAATGGGACCGTCTTATTCCAGTCTCACCAAGTACTGGTTCAAGAAATCTTTTATTGAATTTTATCATTGCGCCTCTCAAAAAAGGTATCAATCCTTAGCGATGATTCCCTCATGACAACGCTCATTCATTTTAGTCCCCAATCCCTCTCGGTGGTTGCATTCAAAAATCGCCTGCAACAAAGATGTTTATATGAAACTTCAGGGTTTGGGGCAAAGAGATTCTCAAAACTTGTCTACGCTCCGATCGCCGAACGGGGGTTTGGCTCCTACACAAGAAAATGAAAAACTTCGCGAGTCTTGCGTTAAACTCTTTGTTGTTCTTTTCAAGGTCTTTCACATACCAAACGAGTCGCAATTCCTTATCCGTTGGACGCTTTGCCATCCGTGGGGCCACTCTTCCAGGGTTAGAAGCAGCCCCACGGATAAGGAATTCTGATTCCTTACATAATTTGTGTATAAAAGCAGGGCGTAATGAGCGGCCCTTTCCTCCAAGGTCCGGAGGCGCTCGGCTACCTTCTCGCCCCCGGATCCAGGAACGTGCCCTCTTCCGCCGACCTCAGCGACGAAGACCAACACCGCGTCATCGCCGCCCTCCTCCGCCTCGCCCGCGCCGGAACGGTGCAAACGGCGGCGGTGTCCTCCTGGTCCGCAGCCAGAATGTAGCCGCGCCTGATAAGCTGACTTTTATACACAGATTTCATGGCGCCTCTCTTCTACAAGACGATGGGATGAATACCCCTTACGAAACAGCAGGCGGGCGAAGGCGAGCTTCTTATTCCCCTGAAGCCGCGTTACGGAGAACGCGGCCCACCAATGATCGGAAAATTTTCAGACGGTTTTCCATCCATGGATACGCCCCTAATCGATACAGAGAAGGGACGCGACTCCGCCGGGTGCATCCTGATAGGCCGCGGGATCGGCCCGCCCGACGCGGAGGTCGGGCCTACAACAGCGAATTTTGTAGGCTCCCGCCGCAACGGCGGGATGTCTGGCGTTTCTTGCGGCAGTGCCGGGATGCCCTCCTCCGCCTGCGGCCTTGCTCATACATTCTGATTCGAGTACATTAATCGCCAGAAAGGGATTTACTATGAACAATCTGGATCGAATAACTTTCAATCCCGAAATCATGGGCGGGAAACCGTGCCTTCGAGGCCTGCGCGTTACCGTCGGGGCTATCGTTGGCTTGGTCGCCACGGGGCATTCGAAAGAAAGAATTCTTCAACTATATCCTTATCTTGAAACTGCAGACATCGAACAGGCTTTGGCGTATGCCGCATGGCGCGCCGATGAAATCGAAATTCCTCTGGCAACCACGTGAAAATCCTGATCGATATGAACCTGTCGCCAGCATGGATTCCGATCTTCAAGCAAGCCGGATGGGAGGCCTTGCATTGGTCAGAAATCGGAGCTGGAAATGCACCAGATCGCATCATCCTCGAATAGGTCCGAACCCATCAATGGGTTGTATTCACACACGACCTTGATTTTGGAACCATTCTGGCTGCCAGTCAGGCTGATTGTCCCAGTGTAATACAACTCCGCATTCAGGATCTTGATCCCCAACACAACGCCGCCGTCGTATGTAATGCACTGGCCCAATTTCAAGACAAACTGGAAGTCGGCGCGTTGATCACCATTGATGCCTCCAAAATGCGCGCACGGATCTTGCCAATAAGATAAACGCCATTGTCCGTTGATTACTCCAATTACAGATCTCACTCTTCGCAGATTGCCGCTGCAAACCGGTAGGGCGACACCTCCGGTGGAGCCGCTCTTTTTTCCAATGATCGGAAAATTTTCAGACGGTTTTTCCAACCATTGGAAAATCTCCCTTAGCCTCGCCTTTGATCGTTCTTCTGCGCCGGATGCACGGTAAGTTGAGGAAACGGAATGGTCCAGCCCTGCTCGGTGCAGGTCTCGACCAGGATGCGGGCGATGGCCCATTCGATCCGTTTGTATTGCGGCGCCGCCGCGCCGGTCACATCCACCGCAACGGCATAATCCAGCGACGAGGCGCCGGCGGCCTTCAAGACCACGAGAACGTTCAGCAACTGTTCCGCGCCAACCAACTCGGACAACGCTTTGGATAAGCGATCTTTCATGAGGTCGGGAATTTCCCGCGTACTGGCCGCTTGATGACGGTAGTCGATGCCGAAGACCGTGCTGACCCGGAAGTTCGTGGAAAGCACCTTGGGATTCAATGCAATGAAGGCCGGTGTCGGGTAAACGATCTGACTGCCGCCCAGCTCAACCAATTGCACGGAGCTGGGCGTTTGATAGGCCACGCGTCCCCAATGTCCGTCGGCCAGTTCCACCCAGTCGCCTTCGCGACAGGGAAACCATTCCTCCCGCTCTCCGTTCACGCGAGAATGCAGGCCCACGAGAGTTGTAACGGGCAGGGTCTGAACTCCGCCGCTCAGAAGCGGGTTGACCAGCCGTACCGTAAACCCAATGGAGTCCACTTGCCAGGGCATGTCGTCAAACATCAGCCGCTCCTTTTCTTTAACTGCACCCACGTTCAGCACCAGCTTGACGGTTTCGATATGCTGCGGCAGGGTCTTGATGCCCGCCCAAGCCATGCCAATCAAAAGGATCGTAACAATGCCCAACAGAAACCAATCGCCGACGAGATTGAAGACCAGCAGCGTGGCAACAAGCCCCCCCACGACGCTGAACACATGAAAGATCAACGCGCCCAGCCGGGTGGCAAAATCGGCTCGCTTCCGCGAGGGCCGCACTTTTCGATACGCGGCATGAAGAATTCGCAACCCAAAAAACAGGAGGAAAAATGCCCCCAACCCCATCGCCAGATTGAGTCCGCGCGTTTTGAAAAAAGTTTGCGCGTATTGGGTGGCCGAATCGAGCGGCGACTTGCGCGCCGCCAGCCGATTGTCGAGTTGCAGTTGCAGGGCTCGTTTCTGATGGTAGGCGTCGTCTCTGCGTTGCCGCCACAACCGCAGCTCAGACTCCAGCCGTTCCCTCAAAGCGCCAGACGGGTTGGGCGCCATCAGCTTTTCCAGATTCGCCGCGCCTCTTTGCGCGATCGCGTGCAATTGCTCAAGTTCATGGATCTGTCCGCGCAGCTCGCCCAAAGCCCGGCTTTCGGCAGTTGCGCTTTTAAACTCGGCCAGGATCGGCTTGAGCAGCGACGCAAGTTCCTCCTGCCAGTTGAACGCCTTTTCCGGCGCATCGGAAAACACGCTGGCGTCCACCGCGACGGCGAATTCGGTAAACTGGGCCTGGAGTTCGGCTTCTTCCGCCGTCAGTTCGCGCAAATCCTCCAACAGGTTGGCGCGCGTGACTTCGTCCCGGGCTTCTTGAAGCGCCTGCCGGGTTTTCGCAGTCGCCGCTTCCTTGCTCTGAATGGTTCGCAGCAACGCATCCAGCGATTCCAAGTTGCTTTGAAGTTGAGCTGAAACGGTCCGCGACTCGGAAGTTTGCGCCATCACGGTCCCGGCCATGAGCCCCATCGCCAACGTCAAGATCGCCCACCCAATCCCCCACCTCATGCGCTCCTCCCCTCACCTATCGATGCGTCTCTCTGAGCAGGAAACACTATACGCTCGTTGGAACGGGTTGCCCCAAGAAAACCACAAAAAATCTCATGCAACGGATAGAAACGATCTGTCCCCATTCGAAGATCCCATGATCACACTTTGCAAAGTGTGATACCTATGTAACTGCGCAACGTTCCTGAGAAAATGGACCTCGTTACGAACAGGGAAACGTTTGAAGCCCGTCTTCGGAGAAGCCGGGCGACCTTCAAGGCCACTTCCGGCAGGTGGAACGTCCCGATCAAATGGGGCGGGTGCATGCCTGTTAAGTCTCAGACCAGCCAATAGCTTTTGTCCGACAACTTCCGATTAGTTACTTAGCCTAACCGCATCATTGAAGCGCCAACGCCAGCAGCGTTCTTCCCAAAGCGGTGCCGGGACGGACGCGTTGGTATCGTTTATTGCTTCTCATTACACAACCGCGCTTTCTCAGCTTTCGCAGGTGCCGCATTAATGCCGGCTTGGAAATGCCCGTCTTCTCGCGCAGGAACTCTAGATCCACTGCTCCGCCCTCCATGGCCTTCAGCAAGGCAATCCGTCGTGGATGAGTGAACCCCGTCAAAACCTCCAGCGCTGTCCTAAAGGGATCTTTTGTACGGAAGATCGCCTTGATGGCTGGCAGCAAAACGCCGATCTCAGGCATAGTGGGATCAGCGGCGGCTTCATACACTACGAAACGCCCTTTTCGTTTCACCCGGAGCAGGCCTCTCGCATTCAGTGCACGCAGGTATGAGCTCGCAACAGCCAAGGGCATTTGCAGGGCGCGTGCAATGTCCGAGACGCTTGCGGAGGACGTAGCCATCACATAATGCAACAATTCCAATCGTTTCCGATTGGCCAAAACTCGACAAGTGCGCCAAAGAGTAGGGGTCAAAGTCATGATCACACTTTGCGAAGTGTGATACCCGATGTCAAGTATGCAGGAGCCACAGGAAAAACCATTCTGGCACGGCGGGCGAAACAGAACGCCCCATTCAAATTTCGGGATTTGCATGCGTTCACGCCTTCAGGAACTACGATCGTCTTCGTCGACGGCGTCTCAGCAGGGCGTGAGCGGGAGGTCGACGAAAAACGTAGTGCCCCGGCCTTCTTCGGTTTCGAAAGTCAGCTTGCCTTGGTGAGCTTCCACAAACGATTTGGCAATGGCCAGGCCGAGGCCGATGCCTTTGCCTTTGTTGCAGGTGGTGAACAACTCGAAAAGGGTGGCTTGGATTTCCTTTGGAATGCCGCAGCCATTATCCCGGATCGCAATTCGAACGCCCGATTCGGTCGGCGCGGCCTTGATGGAAATCTGTCCCGGTTTGCCTTCGAACGCGTCAGCCGCATTGCTGACAAAATTCTGGATAACGCGCAGAATCTTGTTTTCGTCGGCTTGGATGACCAGATCGACGGGTTCCAGCATCAGTTGTATGCCTTGCGCCTGATAGATCTCCTCCAGCTTGCCGACCTGGGCGAAAAGATCGCGGAGGCGAACCGGCGTGATATGCAAATGGGGTTTTCCCCGGCAAAACTCCAGAATTTCGTCGACCATTTTCTGCATCCGCAAAACCTGTTCTTCAATCACCATGCAATGCTGCAGCGTTTCGGTGGGCAGCGACTTCATCCTCACCAGATAAAGCGCCATTTGAATAACGGTAAAGGGATTGCGCAGGTCATGAATGACGGATTGGGCCATCTCCCCAACAAGGGTCATACGTTCCTTGTGCAGGCGCTCCTCCACATAACGCTCGTTGGTTTCGCGAACCTTTCCGATGATGTGCAGGGCGAGCTTGACGAGCCCTTTGTTCTCGTTGACGTGAAAAACTTCCATAAAGACGGCGCCGGGCACTTTCAGCAACCGTGTTTCGCTTTCCGCAACCACGGCGCTGGCGCTGCGGGGCAAGCCATCCAGAACGGCAAATTCGCCGAAGAAATCGTTTTCTCGAACAATAGCCAGCACATGATCTTTGCCGACCAAATCTTTTTTGGTGAGACGAACTGCGCCTTGAAGAACGAGATAGAGACTATCGGCTTCGTCGCCCTCGCAGAAAAGCGGTTCGCCCTGTTGAAGGGTCGCCGTTTGAGAGGCCTCCATGAGTCGCCGGGCCGACTCCTCGTCGAGCAATTGAAGGAATGAATGTCCTCGAGTTTCTTCCATAATGGGATCCCGCATCCGATGCATAACGTACATCGAGATCCTGCCGGCGTAAACATCTTATGAAAATCGCCTATTGGGAAGAAACACGCTGTGGCCCGTTCATTCTTTTACCTCCAACTCGATCCATTTGTCTTCGATGCTGGAACAAGGACACAGTTCAAGGTTGTAACGGATTTCAAGACGGAGGGCGTCCAACGCGCAACGGGGATTCAAACCATGAGCGGAAACGCCTAATTCTTCGCAACGAGCGATAAATTCACCGTCGCCAGACACGTCCATATCGACTTCATATCTCATGCCTACTTCATCCTTCGCTTACGGTTCACCTCAAAACAGCTTAATAGAAAGTGCCGGTGAAACCGGGGGTTGTCAAGGGACGGACCGAGGAATAAATCGAGCCGGCGAGGCCCCATCAGGAATAGAGCAAAACCGATTGGCGGGCTTCGAGGAAAGAGCGGCTCGACGCCGCCCAAGAGCCGGCCAGGGCTTCCGGCGACTCTCCGGCTTGGAGCGCCCGACGCACGGCGTCGGTTCCCATGAGCTTGTCGAAAAAATCTTCCCGCACGCCGGGCGCCTGCCAAAGGCGTTCGGGACCGTAAAGGGATTGCAGGACATGAAGAACCGTTATCCCCGTCAAGACCGGCTTGAAGACAGCGGCCTCATGAACTTCGATGTGCAGGCCGCACAAACTTTGCCCTGCGTACTCGCCGCCGGACGCCTCGTATCGACGAGCCGAAAACCGGACGCCCGGAAGCGCCAGGGCATTTAAACAGCGGCTCACCTCGGTTCCGTCGACCCAAGGCGCGCCGATGCATTGAAAGGCCTGGTCGGACCGGCGGGCATGATCGATCGAGGGCAGCGCCTCGAAAAACACCGTCACCGGAAAGCAACGGGCGCAAGCCAGCGAACGAATGGCCGGGGATGGAGGCGCCCAGGCCCCGGTCGCAGGCCAATCTTGGTTCCGATCATAATGTTGCATAGCCGCCACCCGCACCTCCACATCCAGACCGAGATCCTTGCGGATCCAAAGAGCCGCTTCGCCGGGCGTCATGCCATAGACCACCGGGGTCCGGACGAATCCCACAAAGCTTTCAAATGCGTCCTGCCGCATGGGGCCGTCGACCACGTGGGGCAAGGGAATCGGCCGATCGGCCACGATGACGGTTTTGGAATTCTCGGCGGCGGCTTCGAGTACGTAGCGCAAGGTGGACACGTAGGTATACGGCCGGGCGCCCAAATCCTGAAGATCGAAAACAATCACATCGAGATCGGCCAGCATCTCCGGCGTCGGCTTGCGGGTGTCGCCATAGAGCGAATACACGGGAATGTTCCAGTCCGGATGCCGTTGATGCCCGATGTCCTCGCCGGCGCCGCCCTTGCCGAGAAAGCCGTGCTCCGGTCCCATCAGGCAGGCAAGATTAAAGGCCTCCTGTCGCAACAGTTCAGCGGACGGGAGGCCTCGCGCGTTGACGCTGGCGGGATGGGCAATCAACCCTACCCGGGCATGGGCCAGCCATTCCCGATGTTGGGAAACCAAGACGTCGATGCCTGGCAGATAACTATTCATGGCGCTCGCAGCACCGTGTTATCGATCAACCGCGTCTTCCCGACAAAAACGGCCATGGCGATGAGGCAGGGTTTGCCGATCTCGGTCACCGGCTTGAGCGATTCGTCGTCCACGCATTCGATATAGTCAATGCGCGCGGCCGGGCATTGAGCCATAACTTCCTGCATGTTGCGAAGCAGTTCGGCCGTTTTGCGCTCGCCCTGGCGAAACAGCTCCTCCGCGCGATCCAGCGCGCGACGCAGGCACAACGCTTGCGCCCGCTCTTCCGTCGAAAGGAAGACGTTCCGCGAACTCATAGCCAAGCCGTCCGGCTCGCGCACGATCGGGCCCGGAACAATGGACACCGGGAAATTCAAATCCCGAACCATCCGCTTGATGACCCGGAGTTGCTGGGCGTCTTTTTCTCCGAAAACCGCCACCTGTGGAAGCGCCAGATTGAAGAGCTTGGCCACGACGGTGGCGACGCCCCGAAAATGGGTGGGCCGCGAAGCTCCACAAAGGCCGGAAGTAAGCGACTCTTCCACGACGTATACGCTGTGGTCCGGCAGATACATGTCGGTGGCCGTCGGATAAAAGACCATGTCGGCTCCTTGCGATTGGCACAAGGCCTCGTCGCGCACAAAATCCCGTGGGTAGCGGGTCAAATCCTCGTTGGGAGCAAACTGCGTGGGATTAACAAAAATACTGACCACCACCGCATTGGCGCGTTCCCGGGCCAGACGGATCAACGACAAATGGCCTTCATGTAAGTAGCCCATCGTGGGAACCAATCCAATGGTCCGGCCGTTTCCCCGCAATAGCAGGGCCTCCTGCTGCATTTCTTCTGGCGAACGAATGATCTTCATACAAGAACTCTACAATCGCCCACTGAAAGATAAAATGAGATTTCCTATAAAAACAAAATTTTTCAAATTAATGCTTCAACAACCAGCTGGTTATCAATACAGTACGCGCCTTCTTGTCAAGCAACCGCAATGAACGAGCAAGGGAGGAAATATTGAAAGCATTACCGAGATCGATACATTCGATGCTGTGTAGTGGATTGATTGGATTGTCTGTGCTGGGGGCAGGGTGTACGTCGCATATGACGACGATTGTGCCTATGCCGCCGGTAAATGCCCAAAAAATGGGTCCCGTAAAGGGTTCGGCATCGGGCGCCTTGGGCGCCTTGGCCACCGCCTATTACTTCATTCCCGTGGGATTAAACTCGCGCATGGGGCGAGCCTATCAAGCTGCCTTAAATGAAGCCCCTGGAGCCACCGCCTTGACGGACGTGACTCTTCAAGAGAACTGGTACTGGATTGTAATTGGCACGATGCGGCATGTAACCATCACAGGCGAGGCGGTACAATGAATTTGACCAAGAAAATAGGCAGTGCATTCTTTGCGGTTTTGCTGACGGTTTCCGGCTGGGGTTGTGCGGGAACCAAAGTGCATTTTGACCATGTTCCCGTCGAGAAGCTCGATTTGACCAAAGGGCGCACGATCAAAGCATCGTCAGCCGGATTTCAGCTCCTCCTATTGATTCCTATCGCGGTGAACGGCCGGCATTATCGCGCTTACGAAGGGCTGAAAAAAGCGGCGGCGGGCGATTACATAACGGACATCCAGATCCAGGAATCGTGGCGGTACGCTTTTGTAGGCACCGTTTATCGGACCACCTTCAAGGCAACCGCCTATCCGGCTAAAGCCGAATAATAGAAGGACCCGACGAGCGTCAAGTTCGTTGGACCGGATAAACTGAAATCTAAACAAAACGTTCGGTTGAAAAAACCCGCCGGTTCTATGAACCGGCGGGTTTTCAGCTTATCCTTCGTCGCCGTTGGATGGGTTATGCGCAATCGTCACGCGCGATCGTGGGAGGAAGCCCGTCTTCGCCCGCCTGCGCACCTGCCCGCAATGCTACGCATAGCGTTGCAGGCGGGTCGCTACGCGAAGCGTTGCGGGCAGGGAGAAGCCGGGCCACCTTCAGGCAGATTTGGCCTACAATAAATGGACGGCGTTTTGCTCTCTTTTTGTAGGCCGGTTCTGTGAACCGGCGGCATGTGAACGGAGGCCACGCCTTTACAGGCGCGGCTACAAATCGGCAGACGGGTCAATACGAGTGTTCGGGGCCGGGGAAGCGGCCTTGTTGGACGTCGTCTTTGTATTCTTGAAATGCTTTCCGCATGGTCTCGTCGAGTTGGGCGTAGCGTTTGACGAATTTGGGAGTGAATTCGCTGAACATGCCGAGCATGTCGTTGACGACCAAGACTTGTCCGTCGCAGGCGACGCCGGCGCCGATGCCGATGGTGGGGACGCCGACGACGGCGGTGATCCGGCCGGCCAAGTCCGCCGGGATGCCTTCGAGGACCAGGGCAAACACGCCGGCTTGCTCGATGGCTTTGGCGTCGGCCAGCAGGCGTTCGGCGGCATCGGCGGATCGGCCCTGCACTTTGTATCCGCCAAACGCGTGAACGCTCTGCGGGGTCAGCCCGATGTGCCCCATCACGGGGATGCCATTTTCGACGAGAGCGCGGATCGTATCGACGCGGATGGAGCCGCCTTCGATCTTCACGGCGCCAGCGCCGGCTTCCTTGATGAAGCGCCCGGCATTTTCCACGGCTTGCGAGATGGAAACTTGATAGGAAAGAAACGGCATGTCCGCTACGACGAGCGCGTTGGTTACTCCGCGCGACACCGCGGCGGCGTGATGCAGCATGTTTTCCATGGTCACCGGAAGGGTCGTTTCATAGCCCAGCACGGTCATGCCCAGCGAGTCGCCGACGAGGATCACGTGAATCCCGACCTCGTCCATCAATCGCGCGGTGGAGCAATCGTAGGCGGTCAGCGTTACGATCTTCTGCCGGCCTTTCAAGGCGCGCAGCTTGGGGGCGGTCCATTTACCAGGAGTCTGCATATTTCACGACTTTCTCGGCCGGCGGAAGATCCCGAAGGATCTCGGCGACCGTTTTCGACTGGCCCGGCAATATCAAGCCGGGCCGGACATCGGCCAACGGTTGTACCACAAACCGGCGCTCCGACCAATGCGGATGGGGCACGCTCAAACCTCCGCTCTGGATCGTCATGGCGTCGGCATATATCAGATCGATGTCGATCGGGCGCGGCGCGTATTGATCCAACGAGCGCTTGCGTCCCATGTCGTTCTCGATCTCGCGCAACCGGTCGAAGCATTCGTGCGGCGCGCAACAGCCCTGCACGATAAGTACGGCATTCAAGAATTTCAGATGCCGATACTCGGGCTTCACGCCGACCGGCTCGGTTTCGTAAACGGGGGATTGGGCGAGCACTTCCATGCCCGGCGCCGCGGCAATGCGGCGTTTGGCTTCGGCCAACAAAGCCAGCCGGTCGCCTAAATTAGTGCCCAAGCTCAATCCCGCTTCGATTTTCATGACATCACAACCCTAGCACATCTTTCATCGAGTATAATCCCGGCTTCTGCCCGGCTACCCAGGCGGCGGCGCGCAAGGCGCCCAGCCCGAACGCATCGCGGCTGGTGGCCCGGTGGGAAAGCTCGATGCATTCGCCGTCCGCGGCAAACAGCACGGTATGATCGCCGATAATGTCGCCGCCGCGAACCGCATGAAATCCGATTTCCTCCGCGGGGCGCTCGCCGACCAGGCCGCTGCGTCCGTCCACGGCAACGGATTTCAAATCCCATTCGTAGCCCTTGGCCGCGGCTTCGCCGAGACCCAGCGCGGTTCCGCTGGGAGAGTCTTTTTTCTTGCGGTGATGCCGTTCGATAATTTCCACGTCGTAGCCCTTGCCCTTCAACACCTGCGCCGCCTGCTGAACCAAGGCAAAGAGCAGGTTGACGCCCAGGCTCATGTTGGGCGCCAGTACGACCGGAATCTTCCGGGCGGCCTGCTCGATCGCAGTCTTTTCTTCGACGCTCAAGCCGGTGGTCCCGATGACCAAGCCCTTGCCCCACTCCGCCACGCGGGGCGCATTCCCGGCGGTGCCGTGATGGCCGCTGAAATCGATGACGACATCGGCGGCGGAAATCACGGCGGACAAGTCCGACCCGATTTTTACGCCCGCCTCCGCGACGCCGGCCACCAGGCCCGCATCCTTCTCGCGTTCCGGCGAATCCCATAGATCGATCGCGCCCGAAAGCTTAAGCCCCGGCACGGAACCCGACTGAAGATACCGGACCAACGTCCTGCCCATGCGGCCGGCGGCGCCGACGACAACTACATGAATGGCGGATTGCCGATTGCCGATTGCCGAATTTGAATTCATAAATCTTTCCCCCGGGAGGCTGAACGACGCGATGCCGCCATAATGGCTGTCAGTTCGCTCGCCTCGCGATATAATTTCTCAATCTTGCTCTCATGAACCAATGTAGACTCGTTAATCAATTCCAACCAATAACAACATTCGTCGGCCTCTTCTTCGACAACACCGATTTTCGCGATAAACTCCGCCTTGGAACGACTTTTGCAGGCGGCGCGATAATTCGCTCCAACCGATGTTCCTGCGCGCAACAACTGTTTGCCTAGAACCCAACCCGTCTGATTTTGGGGGATCGTCTCCACAAAACAAATGATACTCAAAGCAAATTGTTTGGTCCTCGCCTTGAGATCGTTCGCTTCCATTTCTCCCTCTTCCATTCGGCAATTGGAAATCGGCAATCGGCAATCAAAGCAGCTCCGCTGCTTTGACCGTTTCGCGTAGTTTGGCTTTCAGCGCGTCGGTCATTTCGCACAGCGGGAGGCGGTAGACTTCTTCGATCAAGCCTTTCATGGCCATGGCGGCTTTGATCGGCACGGGGTTGGTGTCGAGGAAGAGGTCCGTGAACAGGCGGTAATATTTCAAATGCAACGCGCGCGCCTCTTTCCACTGTCCTTTCAAGGCATGGTGCACGAGCTCGGCCACGGGTTTCGGGGCGATGTTCGACGCGACGCTGATGACGCCCACCGCGCCGATGATCATCATCGGCAGCGTCAGACCGTCGTCGCCGGAGAGCACCTCGATCCGGCAGCGCGTCAAAATCTGGCTGACGCGGTCGACGCTGCCGCCGGCCTCTTTGACCGCCACAATTTTCGGGTGCTTCGCCAGTTCGACAATCACGTCGATGGGAATCTCTTTGCCGGCACGCCCGGGGACGTTGTACAGCACCGTCGGCAAGCCCAAATCGGCCACTGCCGAGAAATGCCGGATCAAGCCCGTCGAGTTCGGTTTATTGTAATAGGGCGTCACTTGCAGGGTGCCGTCCGCCCCCGCCTGCTGGGCGTGGCGCGTCAGCTCCAAGGCTTCGGCCGTCGAATTGGCGCCGGTGCCGGCGACGATTTTCACGCGCTGGCGGGCAGCGGCAATGACGGTCTCGATGACCTTTTCATGCTCCTTGACGTCCAAGGTTGGAGACTCGCCAGTGGTGCCCACGGGCACCAACCCATCGATTCCACCCGCAATTTGCAGTTCCACCAGCTCTTTCAGTTTTTCGAAATCCACCGTGCCGCTTTTTGTGAACGGCGTCACCAACGCTGTATACGCGCCTTCAAACATAACTCATTCCCTTCTTCTATTTTTTCCAATGGTTGGAAAAACTTACGTCCATTTTTCCAATCATTGGAAAATTTCGGCCTATTTTTTCCAATCATTGGAAAAAAAGACAGCAAAAAACGCAACGGCATTGCTTTCGGGTTCGCGTTGATGCGGCCCTCCGCAAGAATCTCAGGCCGCCGGCTCACGTCGGCGGGCCATCCTTTTCCATTTTTCCAGGCCCGTTGAGACCCGAATGTTCTGGCTTGCATTTCCTATCCTCTTTCCGGCAACCTCCAGCTATGAAAAGCGCGTTTTCAAGCAGGCCTGGCGCGAAAGCGCCAAGCCGCTTGCATAGCGAGTTACAGGAGGTCCTCTAGTGAAGAAATGCTTAGCTGCGGGTCTTGTCTTCGTGTTCGCCGTCCTCAACGTTCTTGCCATCGATTCCAACGAAAAGCTCAATTATCAGGGGAAGCTTTTGAGCGGCACTAATCTGATAAACGGAATAGCGACCAACGTCTTCAGGCTATACGACGCTTCTGTGGGGGGAACACTTCTCTATAGCCAGACTCAATCGGTCGCCGTGGTGGATGGCCTGTACACGACGACGATTGGCGATAGCGGGATTACGCCGTCCCTCTCCGAGGCGCTCACGAATTTCTCCGTTTACATTGAGGTCGAAGTCAATGGGACCATCCTGCTGCCGCGCGAGCGGATCTACCAGGCGGCCTACGCGCTGACCGCCGTCCGGCGGGACGGGGATTGCATGACCGCGCCGCTCGGAATCAATGCGGGCGGGAACGGCGATCTGGTCATCACCAATAGCGGGGATGGGATCATGCTGGGCAACGGGGCTCATGGGCAGCGTATGGGAACTGCCTTGGGCTTCAATAGCCTCGGCAACGCCACCGGCGTCGCGGTCGGAGCCTATGCGGACGGAAGCCAGAGCGGCGCCGCCGTTGGCTATGATGCCAACGGCTACTGGTATGGCGCGGCGCTCGGGGCGGCGGCCAACGGCAATGTCAACGGAGTCGCGGTGGGCTTTAACGCCAACGGCAACAACGGCGGCGTGGCGGCAGGCCGCAATGCGCGCGCGCTCGGGGCCGGCGTGGCCGTGGGCAATACCGCCGCCGGCGACAACGTGGGCGTGGCGATCGGCAACGGCGCCAACGGCTCGCAGACCAATATCGCCATCGGCTGGAGTGCCAAGGCGTCCACCGGCAGCAAGCGCATCGCCATCGGCGTGAGCACGACCAATGAAATCGACAACTCCGCCGTGATCCGCGGCACGCTCTACCTCGACGGCTCTACCGGCGTCTATTACCGCTCCACTTTCGGCAACGGCGCGTGGGCGGTCTTGGGGGACACCAGCACAAATTATGTCCAGAAAAAGGGCGACACCATGAGCGGGCTGCTCAGCATCTCCAATGCGCTGCGGGTCTACACCGAACAGAACCGCGTGGCCACGGTACGTCCGATGCTGATCATCGGCGGCGGCGAGGATGTTGAAATCGGCAGCGGCGCCAACGGGTACTTCGGCGGGGCGGCCGTCGGCTTTATCGCCAACGGCTACAGTGGCGGCGCGGCGCTCGGGTACGGGGCCAGAGCGCAGAACTCCGCGGTCGGCATCGGCCATACGGCGAACGGCATGGATTACGGCGTTGCTATCGGCTCGGATGCCCTGGGCACCAACTACGGCGTATCCGTTGGCCGCAGTTCCGAGGGAACCGACAACGGCGCGGCTCTCGGCTACAACGCCAACGCAATTAACTATGGCGCCGCCGTCGGCAGCGACGCCGGCGGACGCAATCGTGGCGCGGCCCTGGGCTCCACCGCGGCCGGGTACGATTACGGCGTGGGCGTCGGCAACGGCGCCCAGGGCTCAAGCTATGGCGTGGCCATCGGCGCAGGGTCCAGCGGGGGCTCGTCCGGCACGGCGGTCGGAGCTTCGTCGGTGGGATACAACGGAGGTCTGGCGGTCGGCGCGCAAGCCAACGGCACATGGGGCAACATGGCGGTGGGCCAGCAGGCCCATGCCGGTTCCGGGTTCAACCGTACCGCAGTTGGCCCGCAGGTCACCAACGTGGCGGACAACTCGGTCGCCCTGCGCGGCACGCTTTATCTCGACGGGGCCACCGGAATCCTATATCGCACCGCCTTCGGCTCGGGCGGCTGGAGCAACATGCTCGGCAATTTTGTGGAAAGCGATCCGCGCTGGACCGCCGCCAGCAACAGCGTGCAAACCCAGCTCAATGCCAAGCTCGCCAGCAATGTCTGGGCCGCCGCGGGCGCGACCACCAACTATGTGAGACGCACCGGCGACACGATGACAGGCGCCTTTACCATCAACGTCGGGTCCGCGAAGGAAATGGTCATCGACAGCCTGGGCACCAATGTGGCCATCGGGCAGTCCGCCAACGGCTGGGGCAATGCCGTGGCGGTGGGCGCTTTTGCCAATGGATATTTTGGCGCTGCGGTGGGCACGTTAGCCAATGCTTACTGGTACGGCGCCGCCCTCGGCCATTCGGCCACGGCCAAGAGCTACAGCGTCGCCATCGGGGAAGGAAGCCTGAGTTGGAGCAATGGCGTCGCCATCGGCTTTGTCGCCAATGGAAACATTTATGGAACGGCCGTGGGAGCGGGCGCCAACGGATTCGATTTCGGCGCCGCCCTTGGCTACGGCGCCATCGGGCGCAATCACGGCGTGGCCATGGGCGCCGATGCCGAAAGCTCGCGCACCAACATCGCCATCGGCGCAAGCGCCAACGCCATGCTCGGCGCCGAACGCATCGCCATCGGCCACAAGGTCACCAACCGGGTGGACAACTCCGCCGCGGTCCGGGGAACGCTGTATCTCGACGGCGGCACCGGCATCATGACTCGCGCCACCTTCGGGACCGGCAACTGGACCAACTATCCGCAATGGACCTGGGTGACCGCGATCACCAATATGATCGTGCAAAAACAAACCGTCTCTCCGTTCGCCGTCACCAACATTATCACGCAGACGGGTCAGTTGAAAGTATTGCGATAATCCACATGAGGCAGGACGATTTCTGGAGGGTTCCGCTCTGTCGGAACCTTCTTCTTCCGGTCGCGACGGAGCGCGACCCTCCAGAATGCGGAGCTGCCGGAAAATCAATAAGCTATCGCTTCACATAAAAACCGCGTCTTGGGGCGCGTCATAATTACAATGGCTGATCGGCCTCATTCCTGCTGCACCGTTACGCTCATGATCCCTTGGATGCCGCTCAGTACGTGGTTGGTGTAGCTGATTTCAGATCCGGTGCCCGGGACTTGATGAATCAAATTCAGGTTCTCGCCAATTCGGTCGCCTTTATAAACCTTGTAAAGACGGCCGGCGGCGCTGTTCCACTTGATGACCCAGGAGCTCTGCATGACGGGCTCCAGCGAAACATCGTCGAACTGGAACGAACCGGTTGTCCCCTGCCCCACAGCCGCCATGACAAAACGGATATTGGCCGTGCCCACCGGCGCAGTGGCCAGTCCGGAAACTTGCTGCCATTCGAGCCCCGGCGCACTGAAGTTGTGAAACACCACGTCCAACCCATTGGTTTGCGCATCCAGGAATTCCATTTTCATTTCACAGCGGGCGTTTGTGTAAGCCCCTTCCTTCCGCACCCAGGCGGAGGCGCTCCAAACCGTTCCGGGCGCATGGCTGCTGGGCACTTGCTGCCACCAGGCGCCGATCGCGTGGCTGCCGAGATTCCGGATGGCGGCGATATTGGTTCCGCTGCCGGTGTTATCGCTCACTAACGAGACATCCCCCCATGAACCGCCCACATTTCCCTGCGGGATGTTGTGGGACCAATAGGGCACGCTATCGGCAGGATTCCAGCCAATGTCAAAGCCAGGATTCCCCAGCTTGTTGCCTGACGCGCCCGGATAAACAATCAAGTCTGAAACCACGAAGCAGTCGCCGGCATTTACAGCCGAGGTTCCCGCGACGATTTCGTCGCCGTCTTTCATGCCATCCCCATCCGTATCGGTCACGGTCGGATTGGCGCCGGCGGAGAGTTCGTCGCCGTTTTGCAGCCCGTCGCCGTCGGCGTCGTTGGTGGCGTTGTTCGACGCCAGATTGCCGAAATAGTTCACTTCCCAAGCGTCGGTGAGCGTGTCGTCATCGGCATCGGGAGTCAGGTCGCCATAGAGTTCGAACTCCGCCAATTCCCACGCCGCGGCGTTGACGCCGTCCGCAACAACCAGCTTCACGTGGCGGCAGGTCACGCTGCCGAAGTTGAAGATTTGAGCGTCCAGCGTCGGGACGAGAAGTCCATTCGTGAGCACGGAGTAGGTCGTCCCGTCGATCGAGCCCAAAACCTGAAAGGCCCGGCTGTATCCGGTGCTGCCGCTCCCATGATTATAGATCCCCGCTCCGGCAATCAGCGCGCTTTGGTCGTCCTTGAAGGAATAGACCATTTCCTGCGGCTGCGACGGATTCACGGCGCTTTGCCAATAGCTGACCGTGTTGTCGTCGGTTAGATTTTGCACCCCGTTGGTGGCGGACCGCTCGGAAGTGTACAGTTCCAACACGCTGCCGTTGGCCGGGTGCAGGAGGTTCTTGTTGCCGAACAAACCGAATTCGGTGAGGTGATAGGTGGTGGCCTTGAGATAGTTCTCGTCGGGATAGACTTCCGTGGACAGCGCCCGCCTCCATTGACCCGACGAGGTATCGTACCAGTGCGCCGTCAGCGTCATTTCCGGAACGCCGGTTCCGTCCACAATGCCGTCGTTGTCGACATCGTCGTAAGGAATGACGATCACGATCGGCTTCGCCAGCGAGGGATCGCCCTCGATCGAGATGTGCCGGTTCGCGTTGATGGAAGCCTTGCCCGCCGCGGACCCGCCCGGCGCATTCGTGTTCAACCCGGTCAGCACGACGCGGATGGAGCTGTTCGAATCCACCGTGCCGGCGGGCACAACGATCTGCGTGCCGTCGGAGACGCCCACGAACGTGGTTTCGTCCTTGCTGAAGACCTGATTCTTCTGCTGCTTCCCGCCGACAAAGCCTTCCACAATGGCCCCCACCGCGGTCGCATTGCCGGAATCCACTATCACGGTGATGCTATCGGACACGATTTCGTTCGCGGCTGTATCCAAGGCGCGAGCCCGCAACTGGTAATTGTAGCCGTCGCTCAAGCCGGTCACGTTCCAGGCGGCGGAAAAAGAATAGGGCGGCGGATAAATATAGCCGCCCAAGACCGTCCAGGTTTCCGCATCCTCGCGCTTGTATTCGAAGCGTACGGCCTGGGTCCGGTTGCCGGGCGCCGTCTGGGCCCGCAGGGAGACGCTTTCGCCCCACAGCACAGCCCCGTCCTTCGGCGTGCTGATCCATACCTTCAGGCCTTGAGCGACCGACGCCGTGATGGCGACCGAATCGACGCCCGAAAGCCCGGCGCCGTCCACCGCCGTCACCGACGCCTGATAGGCGCCCGCTTCGGTGTAGGTATGGGAAACAATATGGGTGGCCGTGCTGAGGTCATACGCGCCGTCGCCGTTGAAATCCCATTGGTAGGCCGCCACGGGTCCCCCGCTGGTTAGTTGCGCCGTGAATATAACCGTCAAGGGAATCGTTCCCTGTTGGCTGTCGACGGAAAGGGAAACCACCGGCGGATTCGCGGCGGGAGAAACCACGATCGTTTGAAAGGCCACGTCTTGAAGCCCCTGGTTGTCGGTCACGCGGAGCCTCGCCGTATTCGTGCCGGCGGCTCCGTAAACCCACGAGAACAGCGCGTTAGTGGTCACTCGTTCGTAGCTGCCGTCGCCATCCACATCCCATTCGTACACGGCAATCCACCGCCCGGCGGCCGCCATGGAGTTGGTGGCCTTAAAAGTCACGCTCAGCGGGGCCGCGCCCGAGGTGGGCGAGGCTTCCAAGATCGCCGTCGGACCTTCTCCCCAAACCGTGACGGAGGCCGAGGCCGTGGCCTGTGCGCCCAAGTTGTCGGTCACCCGAATGGCCGGATGATACACCCCGGCGGAAGCGTACTCGACGACGATTTCGCCCGGGGCATCCAACGAAGATTCATAGGTCCCGTCGCCCTCCCGGTCGAACTCCACCCGGGCGACGCCGCCATCGACATCGTACGAGCCGGAGCTATCCAGCGTCACCCGCAAGGGGGCGCAACCGTTGGTCGGGCTGGCCGTTAAAAGGGCGGTCGGAGGAACATTGGCGGCATAACCGGAGTCCGGCGACGAAAACACGCTGTAGACGATCGAGCTGCCGTCGTAATCGTAGTCTCGCGTCTTGACCCAGTAGTAATAGACAACCCCCGCGACCGCCGAGGTGTCGCAGTATTCCCCTTGCCAGTACCACCAACCCATCTCCACGGTTCCGATCAGAACGGCCGAGGCGCTGCTCGCGTTGGTGCTTCGATATACGGCAGCGCCAAGACAGTTGGTCGGATAGTGCCAGGTTACCTGAACCTGGCCGGTATAGGTTCCATCCGAAGCGCTGACCTCGTGCGGCGCCGACACGTAGCGAGGGTACCGGCTGGAACCGTTGGCCGCCGAACTGAACGTGCTGACTTCCAAATTGGTTCCCACGTAACGCCACGCCTTGATCCAGTACCAATACGAGCTGCCGGACGCCATCGGGGCATCCGTAAAGACGGTTCCGTTGGTCGCGCCTACAAGCACGGCGGCCGCAGAATTCATCGAAGAGGCCCGGTAAATATAATAACCCTGCGCCAAGGCGCTGCTCCCCCACGCGACCACAATCTGGCCCGTATAGGTTCCAGAACTGGCGGAAATCCAGCCCGGCGGCGCGACATGAGGATTCATCACGGAAAAGGTCCGATCGCACGCATCCACCACATTGCTGTAGGTCAGCGACGAAATCCGCCAGATGGCCTGCGTGGTGTCGGGCAGAAGGCTCGTATCCCAAACCCAGACGCCGGACATGGCCGGTACGTTGACCGCCAGCGTGTTGAACGAAAAGCCCTGATACGACGAATACTCGATGCGCACAAAATCCGACTCCGACATCCCCACCGTCGACCACCGCAACGTAACCACGCCGCTGGCCAATTCGCCGTTGTTGAAATTGATGCAAGTTAAACTGGGCGGTGGATTGGCCGTCGGCTGTGCGAAACCTGCGTCGGACCCGCTAAAGGAACTGAACCAGCGCGATGTGCCGACCCATTGATATGATTTCATCCAGTAGTAATAGTGAACGGACGGCGCGACCGTGACGTCGTCGACATAGGTGTTCGTTACATCGATATAATCAACCACAACGGAGGCCATTCCCAACTGATTGGAAATCGCCCGCCAGAGTTGGCAGCCATCAGCCGGAGGGACGTCCGGCGAGGCCTGCCACGTCAAACGCACAAAATTCGTATAGACCCCATCAGCGGCTTGAATGGCAATGGGCGGCAGGATGTTTGTTTGGGCCTGCGCCGTGAAAGCCATGCTTAACAAGCCAAACCCAATCGCTGCACTCTTGATTCTCAGAGTTAGAACACTCCATGCACAACAGCCGTTCATACAACCCATCTCCTTGATTAGCGGACCAAAAGAAAAACTTATAATGATTATATTTATCAATTAAACCCACTCAAGGAGATCCTGTCAAGAGTACAGCCACAATTAGTTGCAAGCGAGACCTATACCGGCCGCGCACCGGGATTTATTGGGGTTTGACGCGAAGCCGATATTGGCCGTTGTCGGCATGGATCACGGCGTCCGTCCAGGAATTCACGGCGGCCGAAAGCTGGTTGGTTAATTCCAGCCAGGCCGGCGCCAACAGGTTGGTTGAGCAATCCACGGCATAAACATGGCCGGCGACCGGTTGCCACCGAAGGACGGTTCCAGGGCTGGGAAGGCTTTCCTGATAAATTTCCAAACATTGGAAAACGGAGGATGAATTGGTCGGATTGGTTCCCGCGAAGTATTCCTGCCAAGTCGGCACATGGTCGCTGTCCTGATCGCCCAGGGCGGCTTCGTCGAAGTTGTTGGTCCAGCCGTAATCGACCAGCCAGGCCTTGGGCACATCGTTGGTTGCGGCCTGCACGCCGGTCACGCGCAGCATCATGCCGGAGGGCGAACTGAACAATTGCCAGTTAAACCAGGCAGGCAGGTTGGTGCCGGAAAAACCGGACAGGGTATGCACCTCGTAAGGAATGATATGGAAAAGCGCATTGCTCTGGGGAATAAACCCAGTGGTCCGGGCCACGGTCAGGGTTCCTTCAATTCCAAAGGCGTTGGTCACATAAAGCTGATCGTAACTCACGCCCGGCTCCATTCCGGCCAGATCCAATGACAGCGTGCTGCCGGGCTTTTGGAAAAAAGATCCGTTCACGGTCATCCGTCCCAGCGGCTGCCCCACCACGGTGGTTCCATAGCCATCGACTCTTAACAGGTCCAGCGTTCCTACGCCCGAGAGGACGGCGTTGGTCTGCACGATCAGATTGCTGCACGCCACCGTGCCCTGGTTCAGGTACATCGCACCCCGCCGGATTTCCGCCAAACCGTTTACGGCCAGCAGTCCGTTCGTCTGGACAAAGACCACATTATTGGAAGCGCTGTTCGTATGGCCAACGCAGAACGAAGCCGTATCGACCCGGCCCCCAGCCTCAATCGAGAGGCGGTTGCCGGCGCCCGTCAGCCCGACAATCAGGGCGCCGGAGTTGGTCAACGTGGAACCCGACCCCATGATCCGGATCAGGTTTCCGGTGGACGCGTTGCCCGGTCCGACGCCCAACACCGCGTTAGTGCACGCCACCCGACCGTTTTTGCTGATGCGCAGCTCGTTGCCCCGGCTGCATCCGATGCGCAAATCTCCGCAAGACCACACCGACCCGCCTCCGTCGATCCATGCCAGGTTGTTATTGGCCGGCGAGTAAACGCCGATGCGGCCCGCCTCGCTGTACAGGTGCGCCCCGGATTGCACCCAAAGGGCATTTTCGGAGCCATAATAGCCCAACGTCAGGTTGCCCTCATTCGTCCAGACGGAACCGGCATCCGTGATGAGCACCAGGCCGGCTTGGTCGCCGGCCTCCAAGCCGATCGTTCCGGAACCGCTGTTCAGGCGGGCGCCTTCGGAAATTACGGCATGACCGTCGGACCCATAAAAGGCCACGCCAAACGAGTCGTTGCAGTTCCATTCGGAATTGGCTCCAAAGACGTACAGACCCGGAGATTCTCCGGGCACATCGGAGCCGATGCGCGAAGCGGCCGCATACGCCTTGGCTCCGCCGCTGACCAGGACGGAGTTGTTCGGCCCCTGCAGCCAGACTTCGCCCGTATTGCTCCAGACCGTTCCCGACTCGGATATGGCGATCCTATTGCTGGAAAGAATGGATTCCTTCGCGCCGATAAACGCATTGCTGTTCTGCATCAAGGCGCCGCCCTTCACCTCCACCTGGTTCCCAACGGCCCCCCGTCCCACATACAAAGAGCCTTGCATCAACCACCGCGTATTCACGCCCGTGGCCAGAGCTTCATTCTTATGCGCCGTGGACGAACCGCCCGGGGCGTCTCCGACATAGATATCCGTAAAACAGCCCAAGATCCCGCCATTTCGAACTTCCAGCCGGTTGGAGGCGCCTTGCGCGCCGATGCAGAAGCTGTTGCTGACCACCAGCCAGCCTTGATCCACCAGCACGGCATTGCCGATGGCGGAGGATTCTTCTCCAATAAAGCCTTCTCCCTGGCACAACACATACCCGCCGGTCGACACCAGCAGGCTGTTGAAAGAGCCCTGACGCCCCACGGTCAGCCGGGCGTCGTTCGACCACACCGCGCTACTGACCCGCACGCTGTTATAGCTCGCCGCCGCATCCGAGCCGATGCACCCCAAAACGTCCTGAAGATAACCGCTATCCCGCAACTCCACCCGGTTCCAACTGCCCGTGGCGCCGCACACGAGGTTGCTGCCGCACACCACGCTGGAATTGAATCCGACCACGAGCAACTCGTTGCTCTCCGCTCCGGCATACTCGCCCAACGAGAGCTGCTGAGTCCGGAGCAGACCCCGGTTGGAAACCGTCACGCCGTTGCCGTCGCCCTGATAGCCAACGAAAACAGGACGATCGGTATTGAAAAACGCCGATCCGTTGCCCGTAATCGAAACGCGGTTGCGGCCGGCCGTAGAGTCCGACCCGATGACGGTCGTGTTGCTGTTGATGACCCGCCCGCCGGCGGCCACGGTCAGTTCGTTGTAGGACCCCGCATATCCCAGGAACAAGGCGCTGCCCAGAGTCCACAAGGAACCCGAACCCGTTACCGTGGCCAAGTTCTTATTGGCATCGGCCATGAACCCGACCAAGGCTCCTCCGCCGGCATTAAACACGCCCGCGTTCGTCACCAGCAGCGTATTATTGGTGCCGGCGACGCCAAGCGAATAGGAACTGCTCATATTGCTGGTGACGCCGGAAACCAGCATAAACGTGTTGTTTTCGCCGAATACCGTGCAAGTCAACAGGCCGAGGAACAGCCAGAAAAAGCGTTGAATCGTCGTCATGATGGGGCTCCCAGGGTTCAACCAATGGACATATCTTGAATAAAAATTCATGTTCGTGTCGAAGTGAATGCTTATCCCGACTATCCATACAGTCGCGGCAAAGATTTGTTTCGTCGTAAAAACGTTTACTTTACGTATCCGGCGAGGCTTACGAACGCAGAGCCGGCGCCAGTCGCACGTTCTTGCAACTTTTTTCGTGCGGCAGCGTTGACTCCATTCCAACCCATCCCTATTCTCGCGCAAAACCGGAGGCTTGAATGAAGTTATTTGTACGAAAGTTGACCGTGTTCGGAATCGTGATGGCGGCGGCGGTAGGTTCAGCCATGTCGGCACAGGCTCAAATGACCGACGACAGCGAAGGGTGGCCGGGCATAGCCCTGGGCGTGGATGTAGGAACGACGGGATTAGGCGGCAAAGGAACCGTCTGCATCGTTCCGGAATATCTCAATATACGCGGCGGCTACAGTTGGGCCAGCTTTACCTTCAACACCAAGATCGAAGACATCGACTACGATCTCGAGGCCAATTTGAGCGTCTTTCCTGCCATGTTGGATTTGCATCCGTTCGCCAATCATTTCCGCATCAGCGGCGGCGTGTTTTTCAACGGCAGCGACGGAACCCTGACGGCAAAATCGGACAAGAGCTTCCGCATCGGCGACGCCAACTTCACGCCGGAACAATACGGCACGCTGAAGGGAACTCTGAAGCTCGAAAACTCGACCTGCCCCTACATCGGCATCGGCTATGGCAATGCGGTCTATCCGGATCAAGCGTTCAGCTTCGTCTTCGACCTCGGCGTCATGTTTACCGCCTACGATGTGTCCATGACCTCGGAAGGCGGAACCATGTCGAACAATCCGATCCTGCTGGCCAATCTGGCCAAGGAAGAGGAGAAGGTCCAGAAGGATGCCGACGACTTCAAGTTTTATCCCGTGCTGTCGTTCGGCGTTGCGTATCACTTCTAATCTTAAGAGACCGAAGAAAACATCGAACAATCAACATCGAACTTCGAACGTCCAAGTGCGGAACTAGAAATATCTGCCTTCAGTTCGAAGTTCGTTGTTCAATGTTGGATGTTCAATGTTTTCCGACGCTGCTTCTACCGCCAACTCGGCGCGCATTCGGGACTGACCAGATCCTTCCACGTCTCGCGACGGCGGATCAGCGCGCTCTGTTTGCCTTTGACCAACACCTCCGCGGCGCGGCCGCGGCTGTTGTAGTTGGACGACATCGAGAAGCCGTAGGCCCCCGCGCTGCGAATGACCAGCAAGTCGCCTTCCTGCACTTCGGGAAGCTCCCGGTCGGCCGCCATGAAATCGCCCGATTCGCAGATCGGCCCAACCACATCGCCCAACATGGTTTTCTTGGCGGCCTTCACGGCTTCGATATCGTGATGAGCCTGGTACAGCGGCGGGCGGATGAGGTCGTTCATCCCCACATCGGTCACGACGAATTTCTTGGACGGACCATCCTTCACATACTGTACGCGGGCGACTAGAATACCGGCGTTGCCCACCAGAAAACGGCCCGGCTCCATGACCACCGCCAAGTCCAATTTCTTTAGAAAGGGCGCTACGGTGCTCGTGAATTTCTTGGGATCCATCGGCTTGTGGGCGTCCTGATAGCGAATGCCCAAGCCGCCGCCTATATCGATGAAGCGGAAAGAAGGATACTCCTCCTTCATCCGCAGGCACAACGGCGTCAATCGCTCCAGGGCCTCGGCAAAAGGCTCCGGCGAGAGAATCTGCGAACCGATGTGCATGTGCAGCCCGACGATCTCCACGGCCGGCAGCTTGGACGCGCGTACATAGGCTTTTTCCGCGCGGGCCGGATCGAGGCCGAACTTGTTTTCTTTTTTGCCGGTGCTGATGTACTTGTGCGTCCGGGGATCCACATCCGGATTCACGCGAAATGCCACGCGGGCTTTTTTCTTCAGCCGCTTCGCGCACTCGGCGATGCGCTCCAATTCCGGTTCGGATTCCACCGTGAAAAACAGGATGTCTTCGCGCAGGGCATATTCGATTTCTTCCACCGTCTTGCCCACGCCCGCGAACACCATGCGATCCGCCGTCACGCCGGCGCGGCGCGCGCGGAACAACTCGCCGCCCGAAACCACGTCCACCCCCGCGCCCATTTCCGCAAACGTCCGGATCACCGCCGCGTTGGTATTGGTTTTGACCGAGAAGCAAATCAACGGCTTAAACGCCTTCATGGCGTCGGCCAGCGCTTGATATTGCTCCTGCAAGGAACCCTGGCTGTACACATAGAGCGGCGTCCCATACCGCTCCGCCAACGCCGCCACCGAAACCCCCTCCGCTACCATCTGCCCGCGAACATATTTGAATGCATCCATATTTTTATCTCTAAGCAAAACAAAGCTAACCACGAATAAACACGAATAGACACGAATAAAGATATTTAGTCTCTTCTAATTCGTGTTTATTCGTGTTCATTCGTGGTTAAACTTTTCGTTTCTTTTTATTTCTTCATGACTTGCGCCTGAACTTTAAGCCGCAGCGCGTTGAGCCGGATGAAGCCGGTGGCGTCGCTTTGGTTGTAGGCCTTGGTGGGGTCGGCGTCCATGGTGGCGATGCTCGGGTTGTACAGGCTCACGGGGCTCTTGCGTCCTGCCGTGTAGAGACCGCCCTTGTAGAGCTTCACGCGCACCGTGCCGGCGACGTTCTTCTGGCTCTCTTCCACGAGCGCTTGCAGGGCCAGCCGTTCCGGCGCAAACCAGAATCCGTAGTAGACCAATTCCGCATAGCGGGGAACCAACGAGTCGCGCAGATGCATCACTTCGCGGTCCATGGTCAGCGTTTCGATCTGGCGATGCGCAAAATGCAGAATGGCGCCGCCGGGCGTTTCGTACACGCCGCGGCTCTTCATGCCTACAAACCGGTTCTCCACCAAATCCACCCGGCCCACGCCGTGTTTGCCGCCGAGTTTGTTCAGCGCTTTCATCACGCCCAGCGGATTGAGCTTCTTGCCGTTGACGGCCACGCAATCGCCCTTCACGAAATCCAGGGTGACGTATTCGGGTTTGTCCGGGGCGTCTTCCGGCGCGACGGACAGCGTAAACATATCCTTGTTGGACGGAGAAAAGGCGTCGAACCACGGATCTTCCAGCATGCCGGCCTCGTACGAAATGTGCAGCAGATTCCGGTCCATCGAATAGGGCTTCTTGGCCGTGGCCTGCACCGGGATCTTGTGGTCTTCGCAATATTGGATCATTTCCGCGCGGCCCGGGAATAAATCGCGGTAACGCTCCTGGCGCCAGGGGGCAATGGTCTCCAATTCCGGGGCCAGGGCGGCGGCGGTCAGCTCGAAACGAACTTGATCGTTGCCCTTGCCCGTCGCGCCGTGCGCGATGGCCTGGGCTTTTTCCTTGCGGGCAATCTCCACCATGCGCTTGGCGATCAGCGGCCGCGCAATGGAGGTGCCGAGAAAATACTGGCTCTCATAAATGGCCCCGGCGCGGAACATCGGAAAAATGAAGTCCCGGGCAAATTCTTCCTGGAGATCCTCGATGTAAATTTTGCTCGCGCCGGTACGGAGCGCCTTCTGACGCAAGCCGCTGAGTTCCTCGCCCTGTCCCAAGTCGGCGGCAAAGGCCACGATATCCGCCTGGTAGGTTTCCTTTAACCAACGAAGAATGACCGACGTGTCCAAACCGCCCGAGTAAGCCAATACTATTTTCATCTTATGTACCTTCTTGTTTCATTGTGGGGACGAGTAAGAAGTAATCAGTGATCAGTAATCAGTGATCAGTGATATTTACTGACAACTGATTACTGACCACTAATTACTTCTTGCTGCCCACATCTTACTGACAACTGATTACTGATCACTGCTCACTGATTACTGCTCACTGATCACTGATCACTGATTACTGCTCACTGATCACTTCTTCTGAGAATCCGCCCAGACCGCCATCGATTCGTCCATCAACTGCAAAGCCTTCCGCACCTGGACTTCCTTGACGTTCAAGGGCGGGAGGAACCGCATGACGCTTTCGCCGGTGGCCAGGGCGATCAAGCCCTTCTCCCGCATGATCCGTTCCAAGGGTTTCGTGGGCTTGTTGCAGACCAAGCCGACCATCAGCCCCAGACCCCGCACCTGTTCGATCGCGCCATACTTCGCCGACAGGCTGCTAAGACCGTCCATGAATATTTTGCCCATATGCACGGCATTGTGGAGCATTTCCTCTTCTTCCATCGCCTCGATCGCGGCCAGCGCCGCGGCACAGGCCAGCGGATTGCCGCCAAAGGTGCTCGCATGATTGCCCGGCTTGAAGACCTCGGACAACTTGGGAGCCGCCACGAGCGCGCCGATGGGGAATCCTCCGCCCAGCGCCTTGGCCAGCGAGAAGGCGTCGGGTTGCACGCCATAATGCTGATAGCCGAACCACCGCCCCGTCCGGCCCATGCCGCACTGGACTTCGTCGCACAGCATCAGGATTTTCTTCTCGTCGCACAACGCCCGCAGGCCTGTCATGAATTCCTGGGTCGCCGGAATGATGCCGCCCTCGCCCTGCACGGCCTCCACCAGTACGGCGACGGTCTTGTCGGCGACGACATTCCGCACCGAATTCAGGTCATTAAAATCGGCGTAAACAAATCCCGGCATCAACGGCGCGAAGCCCTTTTGATATTTCGTCTGACCGGTGGCCGTCATGGTGGCGAGCGTCCGCCCATGAAACGAATTCCGCATGGTGACGATCTCGTACTTGCCCTGCTCGCTGCCCCAGAGCCGCGCCAGCTTGAACATCCCTTCGTTGGCCTCGGCGCCGGAATTGCAGAAGAAGCACTTCCCGCCCAGCGACCTATCCGACAGGGCCTTGGCCAGTCGCGGCTGCATCTCGTTGAAGTACAGGTTCGACACATGCATCAGCTTATTGGCCTGCCGCGCGATGGCATGAACCACCTTGGGATGGCCGTGGCCGACGTTCAGCACCGAAATGCCCGAAAGGAAATCGAGATAATCTTTTCCGTCGGCATCCGTTACTTTGGCGTCCCGGCCCCGCACGAGCAACAGCTCGGGGGCGTACGTGGTCATAACATACTTTTTATACAGCTCTAAAACTTCATCCTTGTCCGTCATTGATAATCTCCGTTCCAACACCTTGATCCGTGAATAATTCCAGCAATAGCGAGTGAGGCAGGCAGGCATCGATGATGTGCGTTTTTCTCACGCCCGCCTTCAAGGCCTTGATCGCCCCGCCGATCTTCGGCAGCATCCCGCCGCCGATGATGCCGCGGCGGATCAACTCCTCCACCTCGCTCAGCTTGAGCGTGGAGATGATCGAACTCTTATCCTCCGTATTCCTCAACAGGCCGGGCACGTCGGACAGAAAGACCAACTTCCGCGCCTGCAATTTTTCGGCGATGGCCGCCGCGGCTTCGTCGCCGTTGATGTTGTAGAGTTTTTTGTCGGGACCATAGCCCAACGGCGTGACCAGAGGAATCAAGCGCGACGTGACATACGCCTTGATCGGCTCCACGTCGACGCTCACCACATCGCCCACATAGCCCCAGTCGATGGGCGCACCCGTAGCCGGATCGATTTCCGTGTGCTTGACGACATTCAAAATGTGTTCGCCGTGAATGCCCCGGGCCTTGCAGCCGAAGGTCTCCAGCATTTGAACCAACTCGGGATTGACCTCCCGATTCAAAACCTCTTCAACAATGTCGATCGATTGCGCGTCCGTCACCCGCAGGCCCTTGACGAACGTGGGCCGCAACCCGGCGTCCTTCATCTTCTGGGAAATCGCCTTGCCGCCGCCGTGCACGATGACCGGACAAAGCCCGACGCATTCCATGAAGGCAACGTCTTTCAGGATGTTCTGCACGCATTCCTTGTCTTCCATGGCGCTGCCGCCGAATTTTACCACGACAATGTCGCCCCGGAATTTTTGGATGTAAGGCAAGGCTTCGATCAGGACATCTGCTTTTTCAATGACTGTTTGCATGTTCTTTTCTCCAACTTCAACTCGTCCGCATCCTCCTAATCCTAATCATAATCTTAATCGTAATCTTAATATCCCTCCCCCTGAGAAGGGGAAAGATTACGATTAAGAATTAAGAGGATGAGATATTTCGATCACATATTGATCCGGACGTATTCCTCCGTGCAGTCGCAGGTATATACGACGGTTTCGCCTTTACCGATATGAAGATCGATATCGATCTCGAACTTTTTCTGTTTTTGGATCTTCTTGAGCCGTTCGATCGGCGCCCCGGCTTTTACGCCGTTTTTCACGGCCAACAGGCCGTCATAATGCATTTCCACCTTTTCCTCGACGACCTTTGCCTCGGAATAGCCCAGCGCATCCATGATCCGGCCCCAGTTCGGGTACTCGCCCACCCAGGAAGTTTTCACGAGCAGCGAATTGGCGACGGAGCGCGCCGCGATATCCGCATCCCGCTCGTTCCGGGCGCCCTTGACCCGAATGGTCACAAACTTGGTCACGCCTTCGCCGTCCTCGACCATCTTAATGGCCAGCGACAAGGTCAACGCCCTCACGGCTTCGACAAACCGAGCCCAATCCCGATGCCCCGGCTTGAGGAGCCGATTGCCGGCAACGCCGTTGGCAAAAAACAGCACGGTGTCGTTGGTGCTCATGTCGCCGTCGATGGAAATCCGGTTGAAGCTCAACTCCACGGCCTCCGAAAGGCATTTTTGCAGCGCGACGGCATTCACGGCCGCATCGGTCATGAGGTACGCCAGCATCGTGGCCATGTTCGGCTCGATCATCCCGGCGCCTTTGGCCATCGCGGAAAGCGTCACCTCCTGGCCGTCGATCGTCAGCCGGATGGAGCCGTGCTTGACCTTCGTGTCGGTCGTCATGATCGCATGGGCGGCATCGCTTCCGCCTTTGGTGGAAAGCTTCTGCGACAAATCCCGGATGCCGTTTTCGATGATGTCCATCTTGAGCGGAATGCCGATGCGGCCGGTGGAACTGACATAGACGGTCTCGGAACTGACGCCCAGCAATTCGGCGGTCAATTCGGTCATCCGCCGGGCGTCGCGAAGGCCCTGGGCGCCGTTACAGGCGTTGGCATTGCCGCTGTTCACGACCACCGCGTGCGCGGTTTTCGTTTCCAGCCGTTTCCGGCAAAGCTTCACGCTGGCCGCTTGGACCTGATTGGTCGTGAACGTACCCGCCGCCACCGCCGGCACTTCCGAGAAAATCATCGCCATGTCCGGCTGGCCGTTCTTCTTGAGCCCGGCCACCACGCCGGCCGCCTTGAATCCCCGGGGCAACGCTATCGTATCGCTGATCTTGATTTTATTTGTCTTCATTCCGACCATCCTTTTGAACTAAACCCGCCCCCGCCGAGGCGCGGCAACTACCTAAAACCCCTATGTATATAGGGGAATATAAAAGAAAAAAACCCCGAACGTACGTACATTCGGGGTTTCTTCGATTGAACCAACCAGAAATTTTTATCGCTTGGAGAACTGGAATCGTTTTCTGGCGCCCGGCTGTCCGTATTTCTTACGTTCCTTCATACGCGGATCGCGCGTAAGGAAGCCGCCGGCCTTGAGAGCGGCTCTCAAAGCGGCATCCGCGCTGATCAACGCGCGGGAAATGCCATGTCTCAACGCGCCGGCCTGGCCGTTAATGCCGCCGCCATTAAGAATGGCAATGACATCATATCGCTTGAGGGTGTCTGTTGCCTGGAACGGCTGCTCGATATAGGTCCGAAGCGCCTCGGTCGTGAAGTAATCCTTGAATTCCCGACCGTTCACACTAACTTTGCCCACGCCATGAGCCAACCGGACCCGAGCGGTGGATGTTTTCCGCCGGCCTGTTGCCCGATACTCTGCCACTTTCTGTGCCACGATACTTCCTCCGGTTATAACCTTAGACTGCCACGACCTGCGGTTTCTGGGCCGTATGCGGATGATCTGTGCCTGCATAGACTTTGAGCCGTTCGAATACGATACGACTCATATGGTTCTTAGGCAACATGTCCTTGACGGCATGAGTAATAATGTAAGCGGGGTTCCTGCTGCGCACGGCGCCGGCCTTGACCTTCTTCAAACCGCCGGCAAAGCCGGAATAGGTTTGATAGAGTTTGCCTTCTTCTTTATTGCCCGTCAGCTTGACCTTGGACGCATTGATAACAACGACAAAATCTCCCATGTCGATATGCGGAGCATAGTCGATTTTGCCTTTTCCACGAAGCAGTTCGGCAATCTGAACCGCCAACCGCCCTGCCGGCTTGTCTGTTGCATCGATCAGATGCCAAGCCCGCTTGATTTCCGACTCTACTGGTAACGTTGTCTTCATAAATTTACGCCTTTTCTAATGTCGAGGGGCAGAACATAGCGAAGGCCGCACGGCCTGTCAATCTATACTTACAAGGTTTTTCAACCCCCTCCGGAATCGCATGGATTCCATTCCCTTTACTCCTCCTATTGTCACGCCCCGCAGGTTCTGCTAGTGTGCGGGGCCATGATTAAACGGACGTCTTATACCTTTAAACTGGATGAAACGCAACAAAAGGCGTTGATTAACCTGCTGCGCACCGGCAACTACCGGCCCTTGACGGTCGAACACACGCTGATCGCGGCCGAAGGCCCGGACTGCAATATCTCGCTGTATAAAAGCGGAAAATGCCTGGTGCAAGGCCGCGGCGCGGAGGAATGGATTACGTTTAACTTGGAGCCGCAGGTGCTCGGAGAAGTCCGGCTGGGCTACGAGGACGTGCTGAATCCGGAGGCCAACCAACCGCACATGGGCATCGACGAAAGCGGCAAGGGCGATTTCTTCGGCCCTATGGTGATTGCGGCGGCCTACGTCGACGAAACGCTGGTCCACGCGCTCCGCGAAATGAACGTCCGCGACAGCAAAACGATCACCAGCGACCGCAAGGCGGAGGAGATGGCCCGCGATATTCGCAAATTGCTCGGAGCGAGATTCGCCCTCGTAACCGTCGGCCCGACCGCCTACAACCGCTTATATGCCAAGATGCGCAGCGTGAATACGATCCTCGCCTGGGGTCATGCGCGCGCCATCGAGAATTTATTGGAAAAAGTGCCCGATTGTCCGCGCGCGTTGTCGGATCAGTTCGGCCCGACGCATCAAATCCAGCGGGCGCTGCTGCAAAAGGGCCGCAGCATCAAACTGGAACAGCGGCACAAGGCGGAATCCGACATGGCCGTCGCCGCCGCGTCCGTGCTGGCGCGCGCCGGCTTCCTCGACGCCTTGCGCAAGATGGGCGAAAAATACGGCATGACGATTCCCAAAGGCGCCTCCGTCCAAGTCAAGGCCGCCGCCTGCGAGCTGATCAAGAAGCACGGCCCGCAAGTGTTATTGGAAGCCGCCAAATGCCATTTCAAAACCGCCGACGAAGTGCTGACCCAATGCGGGCACCTGCGGATGGCCCTGGGTCCCGACGGCCAGGCGACGTCAAAGGCGTTTACCAGATAAAGGAGCTTATTCATGAAACTCGTACGCTTCGGACCGGTCGGCAAAGAACAACCCGGCGTCTGGCTCGACAACACGCCCGGCCCCGGCCAAGCCTCCATTCTCGATGTCCGGGCTCTGGCCTTCGATATCGAAGATTACAACGAACCATTTTTTACCCATTGGGGCCTGCAACGGCTCGAACAACTCTTAAAGGAAAAAGGACGCAAACTGATCCCGGCCGACGGAGTTCGTCTCGGTCCGCCGGTCGCGCGGCCTGAAAAAATTGTCTGCCTCGGCAAGAACTACGCCGACCACGCGATGGAATTCGACGCCGAAGTGCCCACCACTCCCATTTACTTTTCCAAAGCGCCCTCGGCCATCATTGGCCCCTTCGATCCGGTACGCCTGCCGCCCGAATCCCAACGCGTCGACGGAGAAGTGGAATTGGCCGTCGTCATCGGCAAAACCGCGAAGAATGTCCCGGTAGCCGACGCCATGAATTATGTCGCGGGCTTCACGATTCTAAACGACATCACCGACCGCGACGCCCAGCGCGACAGCAAGCAATGGTTCCGCGGCAAAGGCGTCGACACCTTCTGCCCGCTCGGCCCCTTTCTGGTCACCCGCGACGAAACCGGAAATCCGGCCCACTGGACGCTCCAATCGAAAATCAACGACGCCGTCCTCCAGCAAAGTTCGACGGATCACATGATCTTCACCATCCCTTACATCGTCAGCCATTTGACCCGGACCATGACGCTCCGCGCCGGCGACCTTATCGCCACCGGCACCCCCGGCGGCATCGGCTCCGCCCGAAAACCGCCCGTTTTGCTCCACCCCAAAGACACGATCGAAGCCGAGATTCAAGGGCTGGGAAAACAAAAAAACCCGGTGGAACGATAGCGCGAAGCAAGAAGCGGGGAAACATCGAACAACCAACATCGAACTTCGAACATCCAATGTGGAATTGAAAAATTCCTTATTCAGTTCGAAGTTCGGTGTTCGATGTTGATTGTTCGATGTTTTCTTACTTTCCAACTTTCTTGCTCTTCACAAACAACAAAAAGGGACGGCCGAAGCCGTCCCTTGTCTTTTTAAGTTTCAATACGCTTGTGGATCAGCCCAGGATCGCATCCTTGGCGACCTTGGCGATACGGAATTTCACGACCTTCTTGGCCGGAATCTGAATTTCCTGGCCCGTGGCCGGATTGCGGCCGGTACGCGCCTTGCGCTCAACCAACACCAGCTTGCCGAGCCCGGGAACGGTAAAACTATTCTTAGCTTCGCCGTAAGCCAACGCGGCCAATTCATCGAAAAACGAACCTACCTGCTTCTTGCTCAATCCCGTCTTATCCGCCAACACCGCCTGAATCTGCGATTTGGTCATAGCCATGGGAGCCTCCTTTGTTAAAGCGTATGTCTCTTGACCAGCCCATTACCGACATTTCGGGAGCATTGTGGTCCTATTTTCTCATATTACAAGCGTTTTTTGTCGTCTAAAAACCTGCCTTACAACACCATCGCCTTGGCCAGGGCGTCCGCCTTCTCCTGTCCGTCTTTCATGGCGACGAGCGTCAACGCGAATTGAAAGGCCGTGCCGGGCCCCTGACTGGTGACCAAATGGCCATCCACCACCACCTTTTCTTCCAGCCGCCGGGTCGCCGTCAATTCGGAGACGACGTTGGGATGGCAGGTCATTTTTCGGTCTTTCAAGATGCCGGCTTCCTGCAAGACCAGCGGCCCCGCGCAGATCGCCGCCACCACCTTGCCCGCCTCGAAGAAGTCGCGCACGGTCTTCAGGACTCGCGGATCGCCGCGCAGATTCCGCGCCCCTTCGTTGCCGCCGGGAATCACGATCATATCGTAGGCCGCCGTATCCAGTGAATTCCAAGCGGCATCCGGAACGATCACGACGCCCCGCGAGGCTTTGATTGGGCGCTCGTCCAGCCCGACGCAGGTCACTTCCCACTGCGCTCGCCGCAATACGTCGATGACGATAACCGCTTCCATCTCTTCGCTTCCGTTCGCAATGGGCACTAAAACTTTGACCATGTCCGCCTCCCTCGTTTTTCCAAGCATTGGAAAAAATTTAGCCCATTTTTCCAATGATTGGAAAAGTTTTAACGGTTTTTTCCAACGATTGGAAAACCCGTCCGGCGCGGCGGCTTGTAACCGGGGCCGATTTTTTGTACTCTGCCGGGCATGCGAACAAAAGATACGTTTGATGTATTTTCCAGCCTATGGGGGGTTATCGCCGATGCAGCCGCTATTTACGGCGGATTTATGCTGGCGGTTTGGGTCCGCTTTTATTCGGGCTGGATCCCGCTGAAGCACGAGACGCTCCCGCCTTATATTCTTTATGTTTACGGCGCCGGCGTCATTACGCTGCTGTTCCTGTTTATCTATCGTTCGCTGGGCTTGTATGTGCGGCCGCAAACGGGCTCGTTTGGCGACAAACTGCCGCGCCTCGTGCGCGCCACCGGCTGGGGCATCCTACTGGCCACGGCCCTGGCCTTCATCATCCGCACCGAGCCGCCCTTTTCCCGTGTAACGGCCGGCATGTCGTTTTTCACGATTGCCATCCTCGTGGTCCTTGAGCGATATATTCTTTTTCGGGCCGAGATTTATCTGGCCCGGCGGCGCACGCTGGTCAACCGGATCGCCATCATCGGCACCGACGAAGTGGCCGCGCATCTGCGCCACGTGATCGAAAAGGAGCCGCGCCTGCGTTCCCGGGTCGTCGCCTTCCTGCGCACGCCGAACACCGGCATCGATCCGGCCATTGCCCAGGATTTGATCCGCGGCAAATCGGACGACCTGGAGGCGCTGATCGAAAACAAGGAAATTGACCAAGTGATCCTGGCCGACACCTCCATCTCGCATTCCCGCATGGTCCAGATCATCCTGTTTTGCGAGCGGGGCCTGATTCCCTTCCTGATGGTGCCCGACTTGTTCGGCGTGCTGACCAGCAAGGTCAGCGTGCGGCACGTCGGCGACGTGCCCCTGCTGGGCGTCAGCAAGTGGCCGATGGATTATTTCTGGAACCGCCTCCTCAAGCGCCTGGAGGACGTGGTGGGTTCTGCGGTCGGCTTGCTTATTTCGGCCCCCATCGTGGCCATCGCGGCCCTCCTGATCAAACGCACGTCGCCCGGTCCGGTTTTTTACCGGCAGGTCCGCTGCGGCGAAGGCGGCCGGGAATTCGTGATCTACAAGCTGCGCACCATGAAGGACGGAGCGGAAGACGACACCGGCCCGCGCTGGGCGGTCGCGGACGATCCCCGCCGAACCGGCGTCGGAGCCTTCCTGCGCCGACACAACCTGGACGAGCTGCCGCAGTTCTGGAACGTCTTTAAAGGCGACATGAGCATGGTCGGCCCCCGTCCCGAACGACCGCATTTTGTCGAGCAGTTCAAGGAAGACGTCGGCCGCTACATGTGGCGGCACGCCTCCAAACCCGGCATAACCGGCTGGGCGCAAATCAACGGCCTCCGCGGCAACACCAGCATCGCCGAACGCATCAAGTACGACTTGTACTACCTGGAAAACTGGTCGTTGTCGCTCGACTTCAAAATCCTGGTCCAGACTTTTTTCAGCCGCGAAAACGCGTATTGATGACCCGGACCACCGGCTTACGCCGGCGGCTCTTTTTTTGGAGCCGGCCTGCCCCCAGGCAGGCGCACGATCTCCTTTTCCGGATCGATCTCAGCCAAGATGCAAGCAAGCATCCCATCCGGGTTGAGATGGCCAATGACCACCCGGTCGCAATGCGCCAACACATATTGATTGCACCAAGCCGCCCGGCGTTCGCTCGGCGCCTCGACGCCGGAATCAAACGGCGAAACCACCAGCAACAACCCTTCCTCAATAGCAACACGGCATGCCGTGTTGCTCTGGACGTCCAAACCCCAAGGCTTCACCCAAACCATGGGCCATTTGTGCCGCAACCCCGCCGCGAACACCGCGCGTTCCATGGGCGATAAAAAACCTGAAACGATCACTTCTCCCGGTTTGACCGGCAACGTGCCATGCAGGTCCGATGACCCGCGCGAGGCCAGAAAACCCAGCTTCGGCCTGTCCAGGAGCGCCCGGTTACCCAGATATTGCGGCTTGCCGCCATTCATCACCGCATCGTAATTTTCCGGGTTATGGCGGATGTAGTTGCGAATGTTGGCGCGCGCCGCATCGTCGCGCGCCCGCACCTCGTAGAACCGTCCCTGCCAGATTTTTTCGCCCAGCGCCTTCGTCACCGCGGCCTTGTACGACCGGACGATCGTCGGCACGGACCCCGCAACCGGCTTCCCAAACGCTTCAAATTCCATAGGACCACGGCATGCCGCGTCCCTATCAAGGAGCCGCAACAACCCATGCACATGGTTCGGCATCACCACGTATTCGTCCACGACCGCACGAGGAAAATGGGCCGGAATTTCGCGCCAACATTGGCCGGCCATCTTTCCCGCCGCGTTCAATGCCATCCGCCCCTTCACGACGGTTCCAAAAGCGGGCTTCATATTTTTCGTGCAAATCGTGATGAAATACCAGCCAGGGCTGGTGAAATTCCATCCCTGCATGCGGAGATTTTTGCGGCGGGGCCTTATGGGAAAAGATGCGCTCATGTTGCCGTCGGATGGTTCGTCCATGCATAGTGAGTATCCCCAGAAGCGCTGACGACGATGAAGATCAGCACGAATGGGACGAGCCAACGATGGAGAAAATCGCTAAATCGAGCCTGGCGATGATCATTCATTCCCTTGTTCACTCTTAACGAATGGATTCAGAAGCCGTCCTTGGGCGAGGGAGTTTATAGAAATTCCGGCGGATTAAGCAAAGCCATAATACAGAGGCACAAAAATGCCGGTCCCGGCGTACGTGCAAATACAAAGGGTACAGGCCAAAAATAGCACCGAAAAACGACCGCAAGGTGCTAAAAACAGTCATATTTACGCGCAAGCTGTTCCCGCAATACGACTTGTCGACGAGAAGCGTCGTTGCTTAACGAGCCGGGGCGTTTATCGCGAGCATGCCCTCATCCATCATCGTCCCTGCCTATGGAACCTGGACGACAACATTCGCGCTGTCCGCATTATTCGTGTACGTCCCCTCGCAGACTCCAAAGTTGTAGTTAACGACTGCTTTCATAGGAAAGGAGCCGGCTTGGGTGAAGTTTACTCCCGGAATCATCAACACGGCCACGGCGCTGCTCCCGCCTTGAAGGGATGTCGTCAAGGTGGTCGTGGCCAGCACGGGCGGTTTTACGGAAGGACACTTAAGCAATTGCGACTCGGAGGTTGCTGGGAAAAAGGTCTTCCAATCATCAAACCAATACAACGAAACTTGCACTTTGTTGGCCGGGACGGGGACGGAGCCAAGATTCAAAATCTTCACTCCGATCACGAGAGGCTGTCCAATTTTAACGTTGTACAAATTTGGGGTGGTCTCAATTTCAAGCTCGGCCACTTGATCGAAAACTTCATAGCCTGCGTGCTTCCCATTATTATGCTCGCTGATCTCGTCCACTTCCTGATCGATATCGGCGAACGCGGAACAATGATAGAAGCCTTTTAATTCGGGTTGATCGAAAGGCAGTTCAAAGATCATCGATTCGCCCGGTTGCAAAGCAGACATGCGCAGAACCGAGCGATTTGCGGCGGGAAGCAGGGGATTAATCGTCCCCTTGCTGCGATTATAGAACGCCAGCAGCCCTTCTCCAGCAACATCGCCCACGTTTTTTACCGTGACCAGCACGCGATAGGAATAATCGTCATACACTGTTTTGTAGGGATATACTGTTTTGTATGGATTGAGATGCGTTGACTTGATCTGGAACACGCCGCCCTCAACAGGCGCGTATACGGCCAGCATATTGATCCACGACATTTCTGGGTAATTTGGGACTCGCGCAATGTTCCCAATTTTTATGTCGGTCACGACAAAATCGGGCTTGGCCCAAACGTTGAGAGCGCATCCGAGCGCGCATGCACCGGCCATCAGACAGCCCTTGCTCCAAATCCTTGATCTTATATTCATTTTTGTGATCTTTCCTTGCATATGGTTGAGGGGACTCCATCCAGCAAAAACAGTTTTGAACCACACGGTTTGTCTATCTTTGCCAATTGACAAACCTAGTCGTGGACACCGACAAGTTCGTGCCTTCTTTCCGAAAAGCATTCTTCGTCGCCGGAGAGAAGCCTGTCGTTTTTACGCAATTTTTTCTTTCGGAAGAAGGTTCCGACAGAGCGGAACCCTCCAAAATCTTAGAGATCGTTGTTTTGAACCTGGCGTTCGACTAAACATAAATCGCCGCAAAGGATTGCGGCTCCTACGGGAAGGCATCTGCAGTGAAACAAAGAAGGAAGAAGCCGAGCCGCCTGTTGTTTCACCAGAATGGTTTCAGCCGAAGGCCTTGCAGAAAAAGGCCGCCTTAAATCTGTGTATAAAAGACAGGCGAGGTCGCCCCTGCTCCATTAAGAAATATCCACTACCGCAATGAAACCCCATGTCCGCCTTCGGCGGCATGGGGGTGCTGTGCTGGGCGCATGGGGTTGGGCCGATTCAGATCGGCCCCGTTTTGCCCCATGCGCCAAGCGGGACTTGCGCTGAAGCTCTATCCTCCCTCGCCTTTCACACCCCGCCCGGCTCCAAAGACTACAGGGGCAAAAGGGGTTCCGGCACACGTGCAGAGCGGTCAAAGATTAATGGTCACGCGCTTCGCTGCGTCTTTGGCCTTTTGAAGAGCCTGTTCGATGGTTTCGCCTCGGGCCAGGGCCACACCCATCCGGCGTTCGCCCTGGACTTCAGGCTTTCCAAAAAGACGGAGCTGCGTATCGGGTTCTTGCAGCGCTTCGTAAAGATTGCCGAACTCCACTTGAGCGGAGTGCCCTTCCACCAAAATGACCGCCGAAGCCGAGGGGCCGTGCTGTTTGATGTTGGGAATGGGCAACCCAAGAATCGCCCGGGTATGGAGCGCGAATTCGGACAGATCCTGCGAAATCATCGTTACCATGCCGGTGTCGTGCGGGCGCGGCGAAAGTTCGCTGAAATAGACGTCGTCGCCTTTAACGAAAAATTCCACGCCGAAGATGCCGCGCCCGCCGAGGGCTCCGGTCACTTGCGCCGCCATTTTTTTAGCGGCATCCAACGCTTGTTGCGGCATGGGCTGGGGCTGCCAGGATTCCCGATAATCGCCCTTTTCCTGACGATGGCCAATGGGCTCGCAAAAAGAGACGCCATCCTTGTGTTTGATCGTGAGCAACGTGATTTCATAATCGAAATCCACAAACCCTTCGACAATCACCCGGTCCGATCCGCCACGCGCTCCGTCCTTGGCATATTTCCATGCTTTTTCAATGTCGGCTTCGGTCTTGATTACACTTTGGCCTTTGCCGGAGGAACTCATGGTCGGTTTTACCACACAGGGCATTCCGATTTCGGCGACAGCCTTTTTGAAGTCTTCCACATTCGCCGCAAAACGATAGGGAGACGTCAAAAGCTTCAGCTCTTCAGCGGCCAGCCGGCGTATGCCTTCGCGATCCATGGTCAGTTTGGTCGCCTTGGCGGAGGGGATGACGGTGTAGCCTTCTTTTTCCAACGCCACCAAGGTATCCGTGGAAATCGCTTCCACTTCCGGCACGATAAAGTGAGGACGTTCTTTTTCAATCACTTCGCGCAAGGCCCTGGGATCGAGCATCGAAATGACATAGCTTCGATGAGCCACCTGCATGGCCGGCGCGTTCGGGTAACGATCGACGGCGATGACCTCGACCCCAAGACGTTGAAATTCTATGACGACTTCTTTTCCCAATTCTCCTGAACCGCACAGAAGCACCTTCACCGCGTTGACAGATAGAGGCGTGCCGATTTTTGTCATGTACTTATAACTCCATATTTTCTGAAGAGTTCTATTTATGACTTTTTATCCCGAAGATACTCAACAATAAAATGACCAGCCCCTCCGGGGGGGGGGGGCATCTTGACTGCCTCCGCGCATAAGAATAAGAATCCACGTCCTTACGGACGCGGCTACGTAGCTGCCGGCGTAAGCCGGTGGTTTCTTTCCAGTGCCAGACGTTGAGGAGGGGCAGTGAAGATGCACCCCTCAGGGAGCGCATCCCGACACGACCGCAGATATGGGAAAACGGAGGCGCTCAGCGGAGTGAGCGCCCTACCCAGGGCAAAGAATGGTAGGGACGGCGCTCCGTCGCCGTCCGCTGTTGCGGCGAGCGAACGTACAGAGTCGGCCTTCTACGGAAATAAACGGCTTAATCGTCCGCCATGCGCCCCACCGTGCGGTAGAACCGCGCGGCATTCGTCATGGCCGAGGTGGGATGGACGACACTGTTCATTGGCGGCGTCGCGGACAGGTTGGTCCACGTCGGAACCGCGCTCCAGGCTCCAGGCTCCACCGCCAGGGTTTGCTGCACGTCATAGACTCGTCCCGTAGCGCTCGGCCAGGAGAGCAACAGGCTCCCTTGTCCGACCCGGGTGTGGAAGAAGGAAGCCGGATTGGTCGGATCCGTTCCGGCGGCGATGTACTCCTCCCAATTGAACTGACCGTCGCTGTCGACCGAGGCGTCTTGTTCGAAGTTGGTCAATCCATGCTTCGCCAGCCACCATATCGGCACGGGCGCCGGCGCGCTGGTGGACATTGTGGCGGCAAAACGAGCCGTCACCCACTTCGGCGCGTCCATCGACAGGTTCAGCGGATTGGCTGACGACTCCACGCTTCCCGTCCAGTTCGTGAAGCGATAGTACGAATCCGCCGTCGCAGCGATCGCAACGACCGCTCCGTTGGAGAACCAACCGGCCTGCAGGCCCCATACGCCGATTCAATGGTCAGGGTGTAGAGCAGAGCCTCATAACTAAAAGCGTCCGCTTCAACCGTCTCGCCGAAACTGGTCGAATATACGCGTACGTCGCCGAGGCCAACGTGACTGACGTCAGCGCCGCCGGCTGCCACCACCACTTGCGTCGCGCTTTGGCTGACGATGCCCGACACATTCGCTCCGCACAGCGTCACGTTGGTAATGTCCGAGCCGTTGCCCAGGTTGATTCCGGTGACGACCACCGGATAGCCGCCCGTCCAGGAGCCGGATGGCGGTTGGACGCCGGAAGCCATTACGTAGGTGTGCACCCATTTGGCCATCCGATTCGCCGATCGGGCTATTTGCCGCGCGCTTACGCCGCCGGCATTGGTAAAAAAGCCTCCTGCATAAAGTTCGCCGTTCGGTCCCCTTGCCAAGGCATGCACGGCGACGGAAAGATTGGTTGGCATCCCAACCCCAAGATTCGTATGGCTCATCATATGCAAATCCGCCGTGCCGTTGTTCAGGATGCTAAACGTGTTGGTAACGGAGACTCCGAGCGCCGAGGGGAAAAATTTTGTGCCCTTGGCCGTCTGGGGCGAATCGCCGCCGGCAATCTCGACGCCGTTGGAGCCCAGCACGACCAAATCCGATACCGGCGGGCCCGGCGGGGAATCGTTGTTGCTCAGATAAATCCCGTTGGTCTGGCCGGCGGCGCCCGGTATTTCAGGCGTTCCCGTGAACCGCACATGGTCGAAAAAGGTGCAATAGATGCTGGCCTCCCTCTCATAGCATACATTGATGTGAAGATAGCGAACGTGCGTCCAATCGATTCCGGACGAGACGAACTGGTTAAGCGTCCCCCCAAAAGTCTGATACGAACCCCCGCCCGAGTACGTGCTCACTATTTGGGCATAGGCGTTGTTTTTGTCCACCACCCGCATTTCGATCCTGGCAGGCAAGGTCCCTCCTCCAAACTCGTCGCGAACGCATAAATCGGCAAGAAACGAAATGTCTGCGCGAACACTGGGATTGGAGTAATCGCGATCGGCTCCCAAATCGAAAACATAGGTATGGACGCGCATTTCCGCATCGTCGTGATTCCTCAAGGCAGGGCTTACAACAGTCCGGCGCGCAACGGGATAACTGGTTTGACATGGAAAACGGTGTTTGGCTTCGTCGACTGCAACGCCTTCGGCCTGGAAACGTCCGACGGCGGCGGGTCAGCGAAAAGAGATTTACCCTCAGTGTGCGCTGGTACGAAAACAACATGCAATGGCCGCGTGTCGAGGAAGGCCAAGAAAGCCGGCCATGAGTTCATCGCCATCGCTCATGCCGGACCGGCTTCAACCGCCCCGCGCGGTCAACCCGTCTTCGAAAAAGCCGGGCCGCCTTCACAGCCGCTTCCGACCGTCTGATTTAGGTCATGAGCGCCGGCGCAGGAGCAGGAGACAACCCAGCATCAGCAGGCCGAAGGTTGCCGGCTCGGGGATAACGGTAATGTTCAGGCCCCACTGATCGAGCTGCGCATTGCCGTTGAGGTTGAGGTCGGCCACAAAGAGCGTCCAGTTGCCGTTGGGGTTGACGCCGGAAAAGGAGTCGAGTCCCGCCGTCCTTGCATCGGTATCGAGCACCGTCGCCGGGTCCACGTTGCGGCCGTCGGCGCCCCAGTTGCCAATCAAGCGCCCATTTCCGTCATAGCTGGGAGAAAAGGTCTGGTAGAGATGCAGATCGCTCGCGGCCAGACTGAAGGTGATGTCGAAACCGTTGTTGTCATAGCCCAAGGATTCGCCCGCCGTCCGTCCGACCCGGTTCAAGAGCACGGAAAAACCGCTGTCATGTTGGAGCGTTATATAAAAATCCCCGTTGTACGCCAAATCGGCCGGCGCCGCCGAAAGCCGCAGGCTGACTTCGATCGTATCGATCGCGTTGAGATAGCCATTCAGCGATTGCGTATTCTGGACGCCCATCTCGTCGTTGTCCGGAATCGCCAGATTAAGATTGGTGAACGCCACCCAGTCCGCCTGAGACACGGAAACCGACAAGAAGATGAAGCACAAGGATCGCAGAAAAATTGTTCTCATAGGATTATCTCATTCTCCTCATTCTGGCCGCGTCGTCCGATAATATCGCGACACGGGCGGATTGGTATCGGTAAAGATCACATAACCCTGCCCGCCGATGGCGCACGTGCCGATGTGGCTCCAGCTCGGCACGACCAAATTCGTTGTCGCCTGCACGTTGTAGTTGCGGCCTGGAATGCCCACAAACCGCACCAGAATATCGGAACCCGACGGCGTCACGCTGACAATATTCTTTGTGGGCTCCTCGCTGGAAGGACTAAATACAAGAACCGACACACGCCCTTCGCCCACTCCTCCATAGACATTGCGTACGCGGAACTGGAAATAGTCGGCAGAGTCATCGCCCGCCGGCGGCGTGTAAGTAATCCAACGCCCATTAAGAATCACCGTCCCTCCATTGGTCGATGAAGGGGAAACCCAAACCACGGACAAGGCGGAGTTTTCCGGATCTACCGAATTGGTTAAGAGCATGAGATCCGTGACTTTCATAATCTGATTGGTGGCTCGTTGCAGGGTAACAGGCCCCACGGCAGGAATAGCATGAACCATGAACGCATTGGTCACATCCGGCGCCGGGTTCCAATTCGCATCGCCTGCCTGCGACGCCACCACGGAGACCGAACCGGTACTTGTAAAAGACAGATTTGTTCCGTCGCTAATTACAGCCGGCCCTGATCCAACCACGAAGGCCACAGTAAACCCACTTGTCGCCGTAGCCGCCAGACCTACCGTATTTGTGGCTAATTGATCGGGAATGGCCGGGAAGCTGATCGTCTGGCTCGCTTGATTGATTGTCAAAACGTCATTTGAATCGCCTTGCCAGCTTGCGTCGTTCACTGTGCCGGTCACGGCGTAGGTTCCCGCGTTGGTCGGAGCCCAGGCGTTGCCGGCGTAAGTGAACTCGACCGTCAGCCCCGCGGGCATGGTCGTTGCCGTGACGCTCTTCGCCGAGCCGTCGTAGACTTGAGAGAGGTTTTGCAGATAGACGCTCGCGGCGCCC